>ERZ808245.12-NODE-12-length-186681-cov-9.733124_pt1 | contig 186681 bp, 322 predicted proteins | sample MGYA00521243_ERZ808245 | MGnify/ENA primary metagenome ERZ808245 (study PRJEB31516, sample SAMN03275576) | gut metagenome | biome: mammalia-associated habitat; material: feces | host: Papio cynocephalus | place: Kenya | collected 2012-07-07 ... | reverse complement strand
ATTATATAGTCATTAATAAGACATGCCAATAAATATAATAGGTTATTAGTAAAAGTAAATACATCAAGTAGCCGAAGTACGTTCGATTCGTATTTCTCCCACTGCGAAGTTTCAGTTCAGTAACTCTATTTAGTTAGAGTTTTATTAAAGGGAATGCACTATTTTAGTGTGTTCCCTTATTTTATTTAATAACTTAATTAATTAATTAAAGATATGGGTAAACATAGTTTAGTACAATATATTATTAAAAAAAAGAATCATCCGTTAAATAACTATATAGGAAGCTTAGTATTATTAAACGATGATGATAAAGTTACAGTATTAACTTTAGAAAGATGGACAAGACATATTGTTAATAGTGTACAAAAAGTTATAGGAAATGATTCTATAACATTAGATAATATATCTATATTGTCTTTTTCAAAGTTAGACTCATTAAATAATAAAAAGATATGAACAAACAAGAATTAGAAACAGAATTACTTAGGTTAAAGCAAAAAGAATTTGAATGTCAAGAAGAACTTAAAAGATTCAGACTTCAGATAAATAATATTAATAAACAACTTTATCATAGTTTAGTGGGAACTTACTATAAAGATAGAAATTTAGCTTATTACAAAGTAATAAAAGATAAGGGAGATGAAATTAAATATATTATAATTCTTCCTAATGAAACTATAATGGAATCAGAATGGCAGGATAAGCAACAATTTCTTGATAGGTTAGAAAATTCTACTAAAAAAGAATTTGAAGAGACAATGAATGATACATATAACTATTTAATTGATTTATAATGTGTTGGTTAGATATAAAATACTCTCATAAATTAATAGCTACTGCGGATAAAATAGTCTATAAATTAGTATTAAATGCAGATGTTAATTATTGTATCTCATTAATTAGATTATTTCCCTATTTTACAGGACAAGTAAAAGAACCTGTAAAATTAGTTATACATAGTACTAATTGGAGGTTATTAGCTATATTTGAAGGGTATCATTCTTATACTGATATAAGTAATATTTATATAGATGCTTTAGGATTTAACTTCTTTAGTAAAGATTTTAAGCATACTATAGATTATCAACATCTTCCCGAAATTATGTATTTAGCTAAATTTATTATTCCTAAAGGTAATGAATACTATGTAAATAAATGTGGAGAAGTTGTATCTAGTAGTATTAAATATACTGGAGAATATCAACTTATATATAGTAACCCTTTATCATTTAATAACTCTAGAAAATATGATAAGATTAAATCACGACAATTTAGACTTGTTAATTCATGCTTTAGATTTCTGGATACAAGATTCGGTACTTCCAGCATTTCCTGAAAGCAGAATAAGTCATAGAAAAGCAAATCATTGGAGTACTAACTATTTGTGTATGACTAAAGAATGGAAAGCTAAATATAGAGGAAATAAAGTAAACGCTATATGTCTTTTAATTATAGACCATTATAAATATGTTATGCTTATTCGTAATAATGAGAAGATGTTAGTTAATAATCCCCAGTATTTATTGGAATATTATTTAGACGAACATGTTAAATATAAAAGAAAAGCATGGCTATAGGTATTATGGTGTTTTATTTTATATGTATTTTATTTGTAAGTTACATATATTATGAATTTAAAGATGATGCACCAGAGTTTGTAATTGTAACTAATATAATTATATTGGTTATGGGCATGTTTTGTGATTATTTACATTCTGGTTGGTATTTAATTAAATGTTTGTTACAATAAATGATTATACGTATATATGATTATAATGGAAAAGGTAAGTTAGTTAAAATACCAGACGATTGTGAATATATAGAATTTGATATTCTCAATGGTGATATGGTATTAACTTATCCTATAGAGGTTGATGCTTGTGATGAACCACGTAAGTGGATAGAAAATGAGGGTCATTACAAATTAACTAAAGATAAATTTGATAAATTATGGCATTTGAAGCAAGATGTCTTCACATTTCAAAGAGTTATTTGTTTGGCTAAAAATGTGTCTTTTAAAGAAGACAATTATTTAACCCCATTCGGATTATTTTTTAAATATGGTCTTATTTAATAAAATAAGATGACAGAAGGTGATACAGTTATCATAAACGGTGAAAATATGAAATAGTTGTAGGCAGGGATTCTTGAGAATGTACGGATTGTATATTCTAGCGTAATGGCTATACTAATATTATACTAGAATGTACGCATGAATATAAGTTAATATTCAAAAAAAATAGAAAATATGAATGAACTAAAAATAGAAATTCCAAAAGGGCATGTTATTGACCAAGAGAATAGTGATTTAGCTAAGGGTATTATTAAGTTTAAGAAAACTGATATTACCTATGAGGATGTAGTTAAGAAGTTACGTAATACTAAATTACCTATTTCACCTTGTTATATCAGTGTGGATAATAAAGTAAGGGCATATTCTCGTTTGAGTGATATTGCCAAGTACTACAATGGTGATTGGAAGCCTGATTGGAGTACCTGTAGTATGAACAAATGCTATATTTATTATGACCCTGTTACTAATGACAAAGAGCACTGTTATAAAGTCGGTTATGCAGGTATAGAAGTAGCAGCTTTTGTATATTTTAAAAATGCAGAAGATGCACAGGTAGTCATTGATAATCCTAACTTCAAGGATATTCTTGACACAATTTATAAAAATTAAAGACAATGGACGATAAAATAATAGACTTGTTGGAGAGCAATGGTAACCAATTCATGAGTCACATACAGATTAAAAGTGCTCTTATGAAGTATATTTCTCCATTTTTTCCATCATACTATTACATTCATCTTAAGATAATGTATGATGATGTGGCAATAGGTGAAACAGAGTTTAGATTAGAAGAAAAAACAATGAATAAATTATTTAATAGTTAGAAATTATGTTAATAGACTTAATTAAAAAATATATACCTCTTGATACTGAGTTGTGGTCTCCTTTATGTGGATATTGTACTTTAGCTAGAATAGACCAGTCCTCAACACCTAAGTACTTTGTACTAAAATATTACGATAGAGAAATATCATTGAACAGCTCTGGTAAATATTATCATGATGGTGAATTAATGATATTTCCCAATAAAAACATACATTCTTGGCAGATATTAGAATTTATAAATAATGATGCTAAAAATGGTGCTTTGTATGAATTTCGTGATGCAATAGGCAATATTTATATAGGAAGATTTAATAAAATAGAGGAAGGTGCAATATATTTCTATTATTTTATTAATTCTTGTGATCAAATTACCAGAAACGGTAGATTTAAGATTTCTGAGTTGGTTAATATGTATGAACCATCATCAATAACAGTTAAGAATCATGCAAATGTACTTAATTGTAATAAGTTATGTTGGGATGGTGGTGAATTAGTTAGTACTAAACCAGAGTTTAAAATATTACAAAAAGTACTAGGTAGATGTACTACTAGCGACCCTTGGAGAATTGATTTATTTTCTCATATGACATGTAATAATAAATATGTATGTTTAGGAGGTATATATCGTTATTGTATTCCTTATGAAGGTAATGGATATTTACTTAATAAAGTACAATGAAATATATTGAAAACGCTTTATGGAGATTACTCTATATAATAAGTCCATTCTTAATATTATCGGCTGATAAAATTTATATATAGAGTAATTCTCTATATTCCTATCTATATATTGAAGGTTTAATTAAACTGTTTAATAATAAATAATTATGGACACAGTAACAATAGCCTTAGAAGACTTTGATAAAATGAGAAATCATATAAAAGAGTTAGAAGAAGAAAACAAAAATCTTAAAGATAACTCTAAATGTATGATTAAAACAATAACTCAAATCAAAGGGTATTATAAGGACGAATATTTAAATGAGCCAAAAAAGATTGGTGAAAGTATATCTTTTGAAGGCTTTGAAGATATAAAGGCAGAAGCAGAAGAATATTATAAAAAGAAACTAGAGAATGAAATACTTCAAGCTAAAGCAATACAACGGCAGTATAATAAGTCTTATGTAGAGATTGAGAATATAGTAAGTAATAAATTTAGTGAACAACTAAAAAATGAAAGGCTCCAAAAAGAAACTTCTTTTCATAACTATATAAGTACTTTATCCAGCATTGGAAATGCTTTAGAAGAACAAATAAAATGTCTTATAAGTATTAAAAGAAGTGCTAATGAACATCTATTTGTACACAATAATGAAATTAGGCAATTAGAAATTGCAATAGAATCTTTACAAAAAATTAAAGTTAAATACAAATTGTATAAATAGTTAAGTAATATGGGAAAAGAAATTAACATAGCAGAAATACTTAAAGACAAGCCACAGGGTACGAAGTTGTATTCACCTATGTGTGGAGAATGTCATTTTTATAGTATTACAAATTCATTGATTATATTAGAAGAATCTGGAGAAGAAACTACTAATGATGGTCAATTGACTTTCTATTATGATGGTACTTATATGAGAAATGGAGAAGTTATACTTTTTCCTTCCAAGGAGATGCGTGATTGGAGCAAGTTCGCATGGAAGAAAGGTGATGTGCTGGTAAGTAATGATGGTGAGAAAAATATAATCTTTGTGGAATTTATCAATGACACATATACATCTTTCAAAGGTCAGTATGGCTATGAAGAACCAACTTTTAACTATGATATAGAGGTTAAGACAACACAAAACTATAGAAAAGCTACCTATTCTATAACCGCATACATTTCTGTACTTGAAAAGAAACTTCACGGCAAGCTCAATCTAGAGACATTGGAGATTAAACCTACTAAGCCAAAGTGCGAGTTAAAACCATTTGACAAAGTTGTTGTAAGAGACAAAGATAGTAGATGGTCTGCTGACTTCTTTAGCTTTAAAGGCTCAACCTTTTTTGTTTGTATTGGTGGCAGTTGGGATTTTTGCCTTCCCTATAACGAAGAGACAGCTAAACTGATTGGTACAATAAATGACTATAAGGAGGATTAATTATGAGTGAAATTATAATTAGCACCAAACACAAGGTAAGAATATCAACGATACCTAAACATGGGTTATTCCTGCACAAAAAGCAAGTATGGCGTTCACTTGGCAGGTTATCGCCAGAAAGCCATAGTGTGACAGCTCAAAGAGTCGCTGTTAATCAACATGGAAGTGAAGTATGTTTGCAAAATGCCGACTTCATCGGTCGTTTCTTGGTAGAGCCTTATAAAGGAGATGTACCAATCATAGAGCAAGGTATAGAACGCTATCCATATAGTGAATATAATTTATCTAAACAGACACAATTATGCTAGACGAAAAGAAGATAGAAGAAGCTGCTGAAAAATATGGTGCCGATAATGATTGCCTAGTTATAGGTAGAGATGGACGTATGTCTTTAAAACCTGAATTGGAGAATGCTTTTGAGCAAGGTGCTCACTGGGCAATCAAAGAGTTCTTGAAAGGGCTGTGGCATGATGCTGAGGAAAAGCCCAAAAATAGAGATATTATAGTTGAGTATAATACTAATTATTATCAGGTCGAAGAGGTGGATGATATTGAAGAATTTATTTCTGATTGGAAAAATTATACAAAACAAGAAGGTATTGTTCGTTGGCTTTACATTGATGATTTACTTCCTAAGCAGAAAGGAGGCAGTGATGATTAGACCTGTAACTCTATATGAGGGCATTTGTGATGGCTGTGGTAAGCAATTAGAATATGATGGTGGTGCTATCACTGCTTGGGGTGATGCATTTGGTGTTTCAGAACTCATGCAAGATAGTGGTTGGTTAGGAATTAAAGTTCAGCACTATTGCCCTGACTGCTATGAATATAATGATGAACTTGATGAGTATGTACCTAAATATATCTATAAGAACGATGTTATAGGCAATCCACTGATGAAAGGAGCTAAAGTTCTTTACAGAGAACATGCTTTTGATACAGGGCATATATGGAGATTGGGCATATTCAAGGGAGAGACAAAACACAAATATTTGCCATACACAATAATTGTGGATGGTGAAGATGTAGAATGTTCAGCTTGTCTTGCTTATAATGATTCAACTAAGAAGTTGGAAGGGTACTGCACTCAGTACATCTCAAAACAATGGCAATTACGTGCTGCAATAAAATATATAGAAGAACTAAATGGTAAGTAGCAATGAAAGAAATAAAAAGTTGTCCTATCAATCCTTCAAAATGTGAGTTTAAAAAGGCTCGTATGGGATGTACTAAACATATTAACCCAAATGAATGCTCAATTTGTACAAAGTTCAGAAAGAGACAATCAAAAACATCAAAAAGAAATGTATTGCATTTTTATCATAAACCATTATAAATTTATTTGATATGGAAGAATATAAAGTAGGCGATGAAATTACATTGGAAGTCGTAGAAGCAAAATATTCAGATGACCGTGCAAGAAAATGTGCTGAATGCTTCTTCTTTGGACTATATCCAAACACAGGATGTGCAGCACCATCATGTATGCCTGAAGAGCGTGAAGATGGCAAGAATGTAATATACATTGAGAAAGGGAAGTAAGTATGAAAAATGATAAAAATGTACCTTTATGGTGGATATTATTATCTATTATTCTTTATCTTGTAGGGGGTAGCATTTTTTGTTTAACAATATTTGAATTTTATTAATAGCAATATGACAATAAAAGAACTAAAAGGAATGATTGGAAACCAATCAGACAATGAAGAAGTATATACAATGAAACTAAGCACTGTTAAGGGCATGGTAGTTTTATTTGTAGGAAATGTATCTACCACAGTAGATATAAAGTGATTGTTTAATAGCCTTCGGGCTAAACAGTAGTGATATGACAGAAGAAAAATTAAATAGGGCTAATTATATTTTTAAGGGTATGTTTAATAGAATTAAAATCCTCGAAAATATAAAGGATGAGAATAAAGCGACAATAGGAAACGCACTTTTTGAATTATTCCTTGGGGATAAAATATTTGGAGCTAAATTTAAAGAGCTGCTTGCGGAATCAAAAGATAGATTTCAAAAGGAATTTGAAAACCTTTAGTAATTAACGTTTATTTGAAGTGTAAAATAAAAATATGACAAGTAAAGAGTTAAGAGAAAAATATGGTATGAAAGGGAAACTGCCTCCACAAACTCTTATTGCAAGGCTTGAGTTTAACATGAAACAAGTACAATACTATCAAGCACAGGTGGAAGCAGACAGAGAGACTATTAAAAAGTATCTCGAAGGAGACTTTGACGAAAAGACCCAATGAATGAGCCTTTATGGTAATAAAAATAACTAACCACCTCTTTGATGTATAAATAAGTAAGAATATGAAAAAGTTTATTGGAACAAAGGTTATTAAGGCAATGCCTATGACCAGGGCAGAAGCACAGAAAGTGCTTGGTCGTGAAATTAAGCCAGCAACCAAAGAGAATGATGGCTACTTGGTAGAGTACAAAAATGATTACAAGTCTTGGTCTCCTAAGAGTGTGTTTGAGGAGGCATATAAACCAGCAGATACATTCTTGGACAGAATGAAGTTGGAGCTTGAAAATGAAATTGACAAGTTTGACAAAGGTGATACCTTTATTCGTTCTGAGAAGTTTAACGAACTTCCTCTTGTTGCAAGAGTTCTTCTCTATGCACAGAACAAGACTCAGAAAATGTACTGCGACTTGTTGGAGAACAGAATTGACGCTGCTGAGAATAATAATCCATTGTTAAAGCAATTTGACTTTGGTACGGCTATTAAGTTCTTGGAGGCAGGTGGTGCTATTCGCCGTAGTGGTTGGAATGGCAAGGGTCTGTTTGTTGTCAAGCAGATTCCTGCCCACATCACAGGTGAAATCATCCCTAATATGCAGTCACTGCCACAGATTGCCAAGGACATTCTGATGAAGCGTGAGAATCCACACATTGACTACACCAACCAGATGTTGATTGTCAACCCTGATGGTAGAGCAGATTCATGGGTTCCTTCTGTGTCAGATATATTTGCTGAGGACTGGGAAATCGTGACAGAGTAGTAACTAACCACCTCTCCTTGGTGACAGCAGGAAGAGGGTAAATAGAAAGAATATAATGGAGAAATATATTGATTGGGAGCAGCGTAGATATGAGATAGCTAAAGCAGCTTTGGTTGGAGAACTTGCTTCTCCTGTTATTGAAGGCATTGACCCAAATCCAAGTATGGAGGACGCTTGCAAATGGGCTGTTAAGTTTGCTGATACTCTTATTAAGGAATTAAAGAAGGAGGATAAACAATGAGCATAGCAAGAGCAAAGATATACCTCCGTGGTTTGATTAGTGGAAGTAAACTACTGGAAGACATGGGCAAGGTAAACACTGCCGATGGCATTAAAAGACAATGTGAAAAAATACTTAAAGAGTTGGAGGAAGAGAAATGAAAACATATTCAGAATTAATTGAGAACGCCAAACGAAAGGTTAATTTGGTTAAAATAAGCCCATCGACAAGTGGTACTGAAAAACTCTTGGCAGACAGCCTTGAAAGTATCATTGAGGCACTTGACGCAGTAAAAAGCCTTGCTATTAGATAAGAAAGGAGCAAAACAATGACACGTGAAGAAGCAAAGCAGCTGTTGCCTATAATCAAGGCATTCAGCGAAGGGAAAACAATACAACAGTTATCTGCTGATGATAATAATTGGGTAGATATAGTTAATTCTATTGGATTCATTAGAGATACAAAGAGTTACCGTATCAAGCCAGAGCCTAAGTACAGACCATTCAAGGATGCAGAGGAGTGCTGGCAGGAAATGCTGAAGCACCAGCCGTTTGGGTGGGTGATGAAAAAAGGAGATAAATCCAAGATGCTTATTACAGCAGTAGATGAAAAATGCTCCATAAACAGTGATAGAGCAAGAAATAGCTTTTATTATATTATGACCTATTACACCTTTGCCGATGGTTCTGCATTTGGTATTAAAGAGGAGGAATAGTTATGGCATGGGTATGTGTTTTTGAAAATGGAGTAGAATATATCTTTTATAAATTACCTAGAAGGTATATTCCAAAATCAAAAAATTATTATAAAGGGTGGCTTCCTCAAGAAAGAGATAAGAAATACCACAAACTTCCCAAAGGCTCAATCAAGAAGCTGATAGGAAGAGAGTTAAACTGGAGCGATGATTGTGTTGAACTTAAAGAAAAGTGATAAAAAATAAAACATGAGACATAGATATATTTTTTGTGGAGTAGTATGGAAACATCCACAATTAAAGAATTATCGACTTCTTAGTAACCTTAGATATTCAGGAGGTCATGCAATTCGGGTAAACATTCCTGATGATATAAAATTAGATAAAAGCCCTGGTGACTCTTATTCAACGACAGAATGTGATAAGATAATCCATGATATAGGCTGTGATTGCTATATATTATACAAGGGTAGGTGGAGAAAATTTAATTGGTTAAAAACCATAGAGCCTTGTTGGTGGTTTAGGGCACTTGAATATATCTTTGGACTACATAATTGTTACGACACAGTGGGATGGACTGATGATTTAGGTTATTACAAGGATTGGTATTTGAGCCCAAAGTTAAATGAGGAAGAATTAAAATATCCACGGTTCAAGGAAGACAAAGGAGGACTTAAACTAAAGGTTAATTTAAATGACGATGAAAAAACGATTTCTTTCCTTAGAAAAGGATATGGGGAAAAGGATTGGCTTAAATTTTATGATGAATTTTCCGAACAACTAAAAGAAAACCCACATAAAGAAATATGGTGTGAATGAGAAGAAGAAGGAATTTTCATAATAAGCACAAACTTGTGGAAATAGTTAGTTTGAACTACCTTGATGTATTTATTAAAGATGGCATCGAATGTCTTAAGGGACGAGATTTAAAGGATGGCTTAGTCGAGGTTATCCTTAACAGGAAACCATACTTTTCTGAAATAATAAAGGCTACAACTTTAGTATCAGTAAGAATTTAGATGAAAAAGTATAAAGTAAATGGTGAGCTACTAGACTTAATAGTCATGTGGTTCAAGGACATAGCAGACAGGGCAGACCATTTGACTACAGGCAATGTTGCTCACAACAAGGCTTACATCGGTGGTGTTGCTCGTAGGGCTGCTGAGTATGTAACAAAACATAGTGTTGAACTTAAAGAAGAGTGAAAGTGAGTAATTATAGTGATATGTCTTTACAAGATTTAGAAGAGCTTAAAGAAAGACTTCTAAGTCAGAGAAGTAATTTAGATAATACTATTGATGAGGTAATACAAAGTATAAAAACTAAAAGATTACAACTCAATGAAAAATCTCTCTCATTAAATCCTTATTACAAGGGTAAAGTCAATTATCTAAAAGTAACTATTAATAATAACTCTTCTTTTAGATACAATGTAGTTAAAATCAGTCCTGCTGGTAAATATCCAAGTCTTACACAGTTTGATTCAGAAGATATTAACTTTTTAAAATATTATAAGATGTGTTCTAAATCAGAATGGGATAATGCAATAGCTAAATTAAATATTTGGTTACAAGAAAGTCAATTAAAAATAAATACAATAGGATGATAAGTGCAGAAGAAGCTAGAGTAGAAGCTAATAAAATTTTATATAGGGATTTAGAAAGTACTATTAGGAATATTGGTTCTAAGATAGTTAAATCTATCACAGATGGACAATTAGATATAACTGCTGATTATAAAGATTTGGACTTTAAACATAAGTTGTATTTAGAGAAATATCTAAAAAATAGAAATTATAAATTCGTTAATGATGAATATAAAGTTTTGATTCTTTGGTAGTTACTTTTAATAATTATTAAATAATTAATTAAATGAATAAAGAAAGAATTTCATATTTACTAGTTATAATAGTATTACTAATAACTATTGGTTGTTTAACAGGAAAATTAATTAGTGACAATATTAAATTAACTAAGTTAGAGAATACAGTAACTAAACAAGCTGCTGCTATTGAGAATTTAGAAAAACAACAAAATAATGTTACTGATTATATCCCTAAATATTTAAATAATAAGTATGATTAATCCTGCTTTAATAGCTTTAACCCTTCACAGAGCTCATCGTTCTCATCCAGGGATCTATTTAGGATGCTCTCCTTCTAAAAATAAGGAAAGTTTTGAAGAATATGAAAAACGGAGGGCAAAAGAGGCTGAACAACAAGCCAAGATACTTTTCTATAGTATATGGATAGGATTTATAGCCGTGATTACACTTTTTGTTTTATCAACAATATATCATGCCTAATGAAACACTATAAACTATTCAATAAAGGTGATAAAGTTCAGATTACCTCAACTCATAAAGATGATTTAGGTAAAATAGGTATTATTCAAGAAGTTAGAAATAGTTTCTGTAAAATTATGATTCTTAAAGAAGATGGTACTCCAGAACTGAACTGGCAGAATAATAAGCCTATTATTTACAACCACACTTATGCACAATTTAAGAAAGTCGAAGAATCTTCTGCAAGTAGTAATAGTTAATAATTGTATTAGAACTTTCTATAGAACTTTTGGTAATGAGGGTATAGAATTATCTTATGCAAGAAAGAGATTATTTGATGCTATTATTTATGGAAAGTATAGTAAAATTAAGGCTAAAGAATTTGGCAAGTATCCTAGAAAAGTGAATAAAGGTGACAAATTATTATAGATAAAAATATATAGATTATGGAAGAACAATTTAAGAAAACTTCTTCAAAGAAGGCAGCTTGTTTAATTGCTATTTATTTCTGGGTAATAATTAGAAATACTAGTATTTCAATTAATAAGTCTGTTCATAAATTTCCTTGGGTATTTATTATCCTAATTATGACTATTTCATTAATAACTAGTTTTATACTTATAACTAAAGCCAGGGCAGAAAGAGATAATTATAATCAAAAACTGGTTAAAGTATCTATGCAATTAGATAGTTGTAAAACTTTGTTAGAGATTAAATAATGCTTCCTAAAAAGAATAAAGTTTATAACTTTTACGATGATGGTAAGATTCGTAAGGGTAGAATGTATAAAGCTTATGTTAAAAAAATAATCCCATTTAACAAAGCTGATATACATTTGAAAATACATTTGGTTAATAATTCACTTAGATATGATTGGATATGGAATGGTTGCACAGATTATTTCATAGGATGTTATATTCCTAAATATGATGATAATATAATCTGGTTTGCAAGAAATATGGAAGGTAATTGGTTCAGCATGGATATACAATCAAATTGGCAAGGTGGATTGTTAGATGTAAATAGAAAATTAATACCTTGGGATAGTAAATAAAATTTTAATTAAAAAGATGAAGCGTATATTATTTATAGCAATTTTATTTATCCTAGTTAATTGGACTAATAAAGCGCAATCTAAAAGTATAATTACTCATGTTACTCTTACTTGTTATCAACCTGTTAAGAGTCAGTGTAATAATGAGCCATTAATTACTTCTGATGGTTCTAAAATCAATTTACATTATTTAAAGAAAGGAACTATTAAATGGTGTGCAATTTCCCGTGACCTCCTTTATCTCTTTCCTAAGAACAAATCTAAAAGAGTGTATATAGAAGGTATGGGTATTTATGAAGTGCGCGATGTTATGAACAAACGACATAAACATCGCATTGATATTCTTATTCATCCAAAGGATAGTAAGAGAATTAGTATTAAAAATGTCAAAGTGAAAATATTGAATAATGAATAGTTTAGATAAACATATAATGAATAAAGAAGTAACTAATAAAGTAAGAAAAATAGTTGAATCCTATTTGGGACCAACTGATAACCCTACTGAGGATTTCTCAGATATGGGTTTAGATAGTTTAGATAAAACCGATTTAATTATGTCTATTGAAAAGGAATTTAATATTGACATTCCTGATGAGAAAATAGATAAATTAAATAGTCTAAATAAATTACAGTCTTACGTATTATCACGTGTAAAATAATGCTTACAATAGAAGAAAAAGAAAATCAAGCTAAACTAATTAATAGATTGGGTAGAATAGCTGATAGTCTCGAACGTATAGCTAATTCTTTGGATAAAAGGTTATGTCCAAATGAGATATGTAGTAACTTTGAAGACTATGTAGCTGATTTAGAAGCTGATTTTGAATTAACTAGAGTTGATTAATTAGGAATTAAAAATAAGGGCATAAAGCTCTTATAGTAATTAAATAAATCATATAATTATGTTAAATTTATCAAAAGGTGGTAAGATTAATCTTACTAAAGAAGCAAGTGGTGTAACCGAGTTTTCAATTGGATTGGGCTGGGATGTAGCGGTTCAAACAGGTAAGGAATTTGACCTTGATGTAGCTGCAATTCCTCTTAATGCCTCAAAGAAGTGTGTTGATCAAGATGCGTTGATTTTCTACAACAATCCTAATTGGAAAGATGCCATTAAGCACTCTGGTGATAATCGTACGGGTGCAGGTGAAGGTGACGATGAAACAATCATTGTGGATACTACTAAGGTTCCAACTAATGTTGAGGAAGTAGTTATTCTAGTTAATATCCATGATGCTAGAAATCGTCAACAGAACTTCGGTATGGTAAACAATGCTTATTGTAAGCTTTATGCTAAAGGACAGACTGAACCTCTTGCTAAGTTTGATTTGACTGAAGATGCTTCTATGAGTCGTTGTATTGTATTCTGCCGCTTGTATAAGCACAATGGAGAGTGGAAGTTTGAAGCTCTTGGTACTGATAAGGGTAGTTACAATGATGTTCTCTATTGTGACATTCTTCAAAGCTATGGCTTTCAAGATGTACAACCATCTATCTAATTAGTTAAGTCACATCTTTGAGTAATAAGTTTTATGATTCTATAAGGGAGTGCCTTTAATTAGGTGCTCCCATCTAATTAAATAAGTAATATGATTAATTTAAGTAAAGGTGGCAGAATTAATCTGTCAAAAGAGTCTAATAATGGCTTAGAGAAATTGTTCTTTGGTTCTAACTGGGGTGCTATTAAACATAGTGGTTTCTTAGGTATAGGTTCTTCTGTTGAAAAAGTAGATTTGGATTCTTCCGTCTTAATGTATGACAGCAATAAGAATTGTATTGGTGAGGTAGCTTATTATAATCTTAGTGCTCCTGGTATTCGTCATTCTGGTGATGATAGAAGTGGTGATGTAGATGGTAATGATGGTCTTGATAATGAGACCATTGAAGTACATCTTAATGAGCTTAATCCAAAAGTAGAATATCTAGCTTTCATTCTCAATAACTTTACACATCAATCTTTTGGTAATATTCCTTATATGGGTCTCCGTATTTATACTGCTGATTCTGTTCAGAGAAGTACTAATGCCCCTGTTAATGTCTTAGCTAAGTTTAATCTTGAAGATGGTAAGGAGGGTACAAAAATTGCAGACAAACAGGCTGTAATTCTTGGTATTGCCTACAAGAAAGATGGAGAATGGAGATTTAAAGCTATTGGTGAATTTGGTGGATGGCACTCTATTAATGAAATGAAACGTCCAACTATTGCATTTCTCTAATTAAATAATTAAATATATTACAATGACAGATATAAATAAAGGATTAAGTAGTTCTGAAGTACAAACTCTTCAATCTTCTTTTGGTTATAATGTACTTACACCTCCTAAGAGAGATTCTTGGTATAAAATGCTATTTGACGGTTTTAAAGACCCTCTTATAGTTATTCTATTAGTAGCAGCATGTGTCTCTTTAGTTATAGGTATTATCAAATCAGAATATTCAGAACCTATAGGTATTATAGCAGCTATAGTTATTGCAGTAGGTTTAGGATTCTGGAATACTTGGTCAGCTTCTAAAAAGTTTGATTTGCTCCTAACTAGTAGTGATGACACCTTAGTTAAAGTAAGAAGAGATGGTAATGTCTTAGAAGTACCTAGAAGAGACTTGGTAGTAGGTGATATAGTACTACTTAGTGCTGGTGAAGAAATCCCTGCTGATTGTATAGTTAAAGAATACATGAATCTTAAAGTAGATGAATCTTCTTTAACAGGCGAAAGTGTCCCAGTATCTAAATATGATTATGACAAAGCTAATGGCACGTATCCTACTAATTATATTTATAAGAGCACTATAGTATCGGAAGGTACTTGTACGTGTGAAGTTACTACAATAGGCGATGAAACTGAAATTGGTAAGACTGCAAGAGAAGCTTCTTCTATTACTGATGTAGAAACTCCTCTTAATAAGCAACTTAATGGTCTAGCTAGTCTAATTAATAAGATTGCATTTAGTGCTGCCGCTATCCTAATTATATCTCTATTAGTTAGATATATATTTATAGAACAGGGCTATGTAGGTAAAGAAGTGATTGGTATTGTAAATGATTGTTTACAATTCTTAATGATTGCCGTAGCTCTTATTGTAGTAGCTGTTCCTGAAGGTTTACCTATGGCTGTAACTCTTGCTCTGGCATATTCTATGAAGAGAATGGCTAAGTCTAATAATCTAATTAGAAAAATGCACGCTTGTGAGACTCTTGGTTCTACCACTCTTATTCTTACTGATAAAACAGGTACTCTAACAGAGAATAAGATGAAAGTAGTATATCAGGAAGGAATTAATGAGAATACACACTTTAATATTGTTCTTAACTCTACTGCATGTCTTGATAAAGATGGTAATACAATAGGAAATCCAACTGAAGGAGCTTGTCTGAAATGGGCAGATCTTGATGAACCTGATATTGATACTATTAGAAAGGAATATTCTATAGTTAATAGAGTAGACTTTAATAGTAAGAATAAATATATGATTACTGCTGTTAATTTTGATGGTGAAACTCATATATTTATTAAGGGTGCTCCTGAAATTATAGCCAAATGTTGTAAAGATTCTATTGGTATATCTAATGTAGCTGAACAACAGAAATTAGGTCGCCGTTGTATAGCCTTTGCTCATAAGGTGTCAAATGATATAGATACCCTTAACGAGTTCATATGGGATGGCTACGTGGCTATTGAGGACCCTGTGAGAAGTAATGTACCTGATGCAATTCAAGTGGCTAGAAACGCAGGAATCAAAGTCAAAATAGTAACAGGTGATAATCCTGAAACCGCCTGCTCTATAGCTAAAGATGCAAATATATCTAGTAATCCTAACTATATGTTAGGAAATGACATAACTGGACAAACTAGGTCTAATTTAGCTAAGACAGATGTATTTGCTAGAACTAGACCTGAAGATAAGCAGACCCTTGTAAAGAAATTTCAGCAAATGGGTGAAGTTGTTGCTAGTGTAGGTGACGGAAGTAATGATTCAGCCGCTCTTAATCAAGCTGAAGTAGGTATAGCTATGAACAATGGTACTGACATAGCTAAAAATGCTGCAGATGTTATATTGCTTGACAATTCTTTCCCTTCTATTATCTTAGGAGTAAAATGGGGTAGAAGTCTATATAAGAATATTCAACATTTTATCTTATTCCAGCTTACTGTCAATGTTGTAGCAATACTTATTGCTTGTGTAGGTCCATTTGTGGGAGTAGATTTACCATTTACTGTAACTCAGATGTTATGGGTAAATTTAATTATGGATACATTTGCAGCACTTGCTTTGGCTACTGAACCTGCTAATGATGCTGTAATGTCAGAGAATCCTAGAGACCCTAAAGCATTTATTATAACTAAACCAATGTGGACAGAGATACTTGGTGTAGGACTTATCTATACTGGTATTCTATTATATCTATTAATTAGTAATATTTGTACCCTTACTGAGTTCTTTACTATATTTGTGATGCTTCAGTTTTGGAATTTGTTTAATGCTAGAGTATTTAGTCAAGACAGAAGTATCTTTAATGGGCTATTTAAGAATCCAGCATTTATAGGTATTTGCCTAGTTATATTTATAGGTCAAGTACTTATAGTTCAGTTTGGTGGTGATGTATTTAGAACAGAACCTCTTGACATTATGACATGGTTAAAGATAGTAGGAATTACTGCTGTAGTTCCTGTTGTTAGAGAGCTATGGTATTGGTGTAAGAAACTTGTTAATTGACTACATAGATGATTGTATTAACATTTATGCAATGCATCTGGGCGATTGTGATTATTTTCATAGTCGCCCTATTACTAGATTTATGGCTCATACGTAAATTTAAAAAGAAGAAATGTTAGAGTTTAATAGTTTAGCTAAACACAATACATGGGAATTTCAACCTAATTTCTATATTCATGGTACTTTACAATCCAGATATGATACAGACTTAGTTGTGATTAATCCTGCATATTTAAATAAAGTATCTCAATATTATAAAGAAGGGGTAGGATTACCTATTTATTTTTATGATATACCAGAAGGAGAACATGATGTCCTATTTAATGGGACTCATTGTAAATTATTTACTTGGAAAAACATAAGTATAGCTAATAAAGGAGCTATTGTTTGGAAGAGTTCTACAAATAAGACTTATGAATTTGATATTCAGTTAAGCCAAAAAGGACTTATTGTATCTCTTACTGATAGAAAGGGGTTGAAAGACGCTTTAGATAAACTAATTAATAAATCTGTAGTAATATGAAATTTGAAGTAACATATTTTGATACTAAAAAGGATAAAGAGTGCGCCATTATATTGACAGGAATTAATATGAATAAAGTTAAAGCTAACTTTATTAGCCAATATAGTCAGACTATGTATAAGTTCATTTCTATTAAAGAGATATGATGTCTTGCTTATAACATTTATGTTAATTTGGATATATTTTATGTTATAGATAATTAGTATGACTGAAGAAACAGCAACAAAAGCCTCTCAATTAACTAATAAGATTATTTTAACTAAGTATCTTATGACGAATCAAAGTATGGCTATTCCAGAAGATTCCTACATAAATAAAATAAAGGAATTAATTAAATGTGATAGTGATGCTAGGACTGATTTTTATAAGTTAATGAAAGCTTTGGGTACTAAGTACAATAAACTTTATAGGGATGAATTAATTAAACTATGAGAATCTATTATAAGGACAGGAAGGGAAATATTCTAAAAATTAGAGATTATATAGAATATAATGTCTTTGGTAATGATACTCCTAACTATATTCCAAGAAAATCTGAAAAGGTTATAATTAATAAAGTAATGTATATAGTTGAGAGTATAGTTACAGATTTAGACAATAATGTAATTAATATTATGTTATATGATAATTAGAGGTGTTTTTACAGACCATAAACTATCTGTAGATGAAATTGATTGTCGTGATAATGATGCTTTTATCATTGACCATCAATATCTAAAGAATGGAGATATGGTTACTCTTGAAGGTTATGACCAACCATTTCAAATAAGATGGATATTTAATAAATCATCAAGAGAGTCGGAATTTGTTCATGCTACTGTACTTACAATTAATGATAAATTAGTAGTTAATAATCTAAAATCAAACAAAAAAATGGAATTAAACAAGAAAAATGGTATGTTTAGTGGTATTTTGAGTAGATATACTGCCCAATTCATGCCACAACAAGAGACTGATGTTAGAATGTCTATGGGTGGTACACTTTGTGTAAAGCCTAGTAGAGATTCTGATGATTGGATTGCTATTGATTCTAATGGTGATTTAACTAGTTATCCAGAAGCAATGACTATTGAATTGCCATTTATTTTTAGTATAGCTAAACCTACTAATCAGATTCATAGTGGAGAAATTATTAAGAATGCTAACTCATATAGTTATGTTATTGGAATTGGTGATGATGGTACTTTAAAGACATTATCTTATAGTGGTTATACTCATAATAAGAAAGCTATTAAAGATGCTGTTATGGGTCAGGCTACTACTAAGGTAATTGTCAATCCATTTAACTTTGATGAAGGTTGCGGATTCAATCCTATTATGTTGGCTCTAGCTAATGGTGATTCATTTGATGTTGAATCCCTTATGGCTTTATCTATGACTCCACAAGGTAAAAACTTGTTTAGTAATACCGGTGGTGGCTTTAATATGGCACTCTTATGGATGTTAGATAAGAATAAACAAAGTGGTAATGGTGGAAGCATGATGGAAATGCTTATGATGTCTCAAATGATGCAAGGTGGAAACAATCCATTTACCAATATGTTTGGACCAGCATCTAATAAGCCAGTTGCTGAAACCCAAGAGACTAAACAAGTAGAATCCTCTGAACTAGATAAAGTTAATGCCAAAGTAGATAAACTTGCTGATGCTTTAGCTAACTTAGTTAATGTATTAACTCCTAAAGTTGAACCTAAAGAAGAAAATAAGTAATGGGCAGTGGAAGTTATGGTTATATTAGTGCCAAGAGTAGAAGCATTGATTATAAATCTCAATCTATAGAGAAAACATTTAGTAAGAAACATATTGATCCAGAGATGAATCCAATCAATATTAATTATAGAGAATCATGTGATTCTGAAGAGCATCCAGAGTCTTTTCCTGTAATTATTGCATTAGATGAAACTGGTTCTATGGGCAAGATACCTAAGTATTTAATTGATAATACTTTACCTGATTGTATGCAGAGTATTATGAAATCAGGTATTGATAATCCTCAAATCTGCTTCATGGCATTTGGTGATGTTGAAGGTTGTTATGAAGAAGCACCATTACAAGTAGGACAGTTTGAATCTTCTGATGAACTTATGGAAAAATGGCTTCGTAAGATTTATCTTGAAGGTAAAGGTGGTGGTAATGGAGGTGAAGACCCTCATATATGTTGGTATTTTGCAGCCAAACATATTAAAACAGATGCTTTTAATAAGAGGGGTATTAAAGGCTGTTTAATTACAATTAGTGATGAACCAATTCATAAAGTACTTCCTAAAGAAGCTATAACTCATTATATTGGTGATGAATGTGGTGAAGACTTGGCTACTTCTACTATTTATAAAGCAGTATCAGAGAAATGGGATGTTTATCACATTCATGTTGAACATGAGAATTGGTATGATTTAAAGAGACATATTATACCTACCTGGACGCCCTATGTAGGAGATAATTTAGTTATATCTAATCCAGAAAATGTAGGTAAAACAATATCACGTATAGTAGCTAATAGTTATGCAACACAAAGTAGTAATTGATATGTTTTTTGGCGACTCTGGTAAGGGTAATACTGTTCAATGGCTCTGCAAAAATAGTAACCGACCTATTGTACATCGCTTTAGTGGAGGTCCTCAAGCAGGTCATAGGGTTGTTTATAATGGTAAGTCTCATATTTGCAGTTCTTGGGGTTCTGGTGTATTATTGGGTGTTCCAACCTATTTAAATAAGAATGTATTTATAGACCCTATATGTATCTATAATGAGTATAAAACTCTAATTAAAGAGGAGATAGAAGTTCCTCCTCTCTACATTAATGAGGAATGCAGGGTAATTACTCCTTATGATGTTTTAGCTAATTCTCTGAATGAGAAAATACATAAGGACGGTACGTGTGGTAAAGGCATTTATAATACTTATGAAAGATACCAAAATCTTCCGAATGAATGGAGTTCCCATGATGTTCAAAACTATATAGGATTTCCTATAAAGTATTTAGAAGATGTTAGAGAATACTATGAATTTGGTAAAGATGAACATCTAGAAAAACTCTTTATAAGAGCTTGTGAATTTATACATAATACAGATATAATTAAACTAGTTTCTTGGAGTCCAGTAAATGACCAGAGACTTCATTACAACTTTGATACTGTAATATGGGAAGGTTCACAAGGTCTTTTATTAGATATGGATTGTGGATTTATGCCACATTGTACCCCTAGTAAAACAGGTCTTAATGGTATTCCTGAATCTAATTTTAAGAACCCTATGGAAGTCTATTTAGTTATGAGACCTTATTTAACTAGACATGGTAATGGATGGGAATTTGATGACAAATGTGACCTATCTAAATACTTTACTTTAGATGAACCATCTAATAAAGATAATGGAATACAAGGAATATTTAAAAGAGGTATCTTTGATTTTTCATTATTTTATAGAGTTATAGATAGACATAGACTTGACAATTATAATGAAAGATATAACCTTAAATTTAATATAGTAATTACACATTGGGATTGTATTAAAGATGAAACTATTCCTATTGACAGCTTGTTTATGATTAATAATTTTCTAACTAAAAAAGCTTTCATAAAGAATCTTATGTTGTGTGGACTACCTATAGACTATGTTTATTTAGGAATGGGTGAAAATTCTAACATAATAGAAGCAGGAACTATTTATGATTAAAATATTATTCTGTATTTTTCTTATTGTAATATATTTAGTTAGTAGTTATTATATAATTAGTAGATGTGATAGAAAACAGGTTCCAGGTAATTTTTTAATATTGTTATGTATTATATGTCCTATAATTAATACTATATTAGCTATTTATTTTGGAATAAGATGTAATCATTGGAAGGAATCATTTAAAATATTATTTAGTAATGACTAATATTGAAAAACTTAAAGAATTAAATACTAAGATTGAATCTTTAACTAAAGAAAGAGATGAAATTGAAGATACTATATTTAAAAGTGCTTTAGCTAAAGATAGATTTAGATTTATAGATTATGGTGATACTAAATATTGGATTAAGATAGTTTCTGTTAATGAACATGATTGTGATACAATTGAATTATGTTATGATATTCTAAATAAATCTTATAGAATTGAAAGAGAACATAATGTATTTGATTGGTTACTTAGTGGTATTCCTGTAGTTGAACAAATATTTAATACAAAATTTGAAGAATTTTTAAATAAGATTAAATTATGAAATCAGATTATTATTTCAGTGAAACAACACCTACAAATATTTATCCTACACATAAATAATATAGGTAAATGTAAATTTCTAATGTGATAAAAAATTTTAACAAAATTTGATTTGGCACTTTAGAAAATACTATAATATACTTTCCGTAGGAAAGTTGCTGAAAGCCCAAGACTATCTAAGTGATATTTAAAATCAACTTATTTATGGTATTGAGTTAAAGTAACTTACCTATGGAAAGTTCTTGTTGTTGTTTTTTACCCTGTAAGTATAGCACAATGGTCAGTGTACTAGCCTTCCAAGCTAGGGATGACAGTTCGATTCTGTTTACTTACTCACTCCTTCTGTAGTATAATTAGATTAATTAAATTAACTATTAATTTTTTAATTGTATGAAAAGAATTGTGAAATCTTATCTTAAAGGATTAAAGAAAGCTTGGGAATGGTATGCAAATCAGTATTGTAAATTGTATATGCATCCAATTATTTAATTAATTAGATTTCTCAGAGTAAGTGCCAAATGGGTACTTACTGATGTCTGTAAGGAGTGCTTAATTATCCTTTTTATTCAATTATATTGTCCAATATGTGAAGTGGTCAAACACGGCTGACTGTAAATCAGCTGCTATTTAGCTTCGGGAGTTCGAATCTCTCTTGGACAACATAATAAGGGAGAGTATTGCATAAGTTGAGAGAATTTAATCCCTTATGCAATCAACCTCTCTGTAGTTTTTGGGCTGCCATGTACCAAGGCTGGCGAGAAACACTTGCAATGTTTCTGTGTAGAGTTCGATTCTCTAGTGGTCCACTATGCTTCTATAATTTAATTGGTAAAATAGCTGATTACAAATCAGCTTTTTCTAGTCTAGATGGAAGTTCTATTCAATATCGCCGAGTGGAGCAGTAGTAGCTTGCTAGCCTCATAAGCTAGAGGACGTTAGTGCAATTCTAACCTCGGCAACTAATTAATTAACTAATTAAATATATGAATAAAGTAATAAGTAAATCTAATTTATTAGCAACTTTATCTTGTGTAATTGCTATGTTAGCTGGCTTTATATTTTATAAAACCACTGCTGATATGACAAGTTTAGTTGCAGGTACTTGTGGTTTCTTAACCTCATTATTCGTTACATTATGTGAGTTTATTTATCTTAATGTAATTAAAGAGTCCAAACACAAGTACGTTTTATCAGAAGTTGTTGGCGCTTTAATTGGTGCTATTATTCTTGTGATAATATTATGAAACTAATTATAGATACTGAAAATCCAATAAAAATAGATATAGACACTATTAGTGCTGATGATAAAATATCTTTAATAGAGCTATTAGATAAATATCAAAGAACTCTTTTGTTTAGTACTAAAAAATTAATTAAGTCTAAAGATGATTTAGATGGAAGTGAACCTGAGTGGATGTTAGACTTAATTAATAATATAGGAAAGAAAGTATTATATCATAATAAAAAGGGAGTTTTTATTGGAGTAGAAGAAACATTTGAAGATTATTATTATATAATAAAAATAGATGATAAAATAATTTATGAAACATGTGTTTCTCCAATATATTTTAATGAAAAAGTACTTAACTCCTGAAATTCATATTATTAAACTTAACGAATCTTTAATGTCTAGTTGTTCTTGTGCTGGCAATTGCATAGGTACAGAATGTAATTGTGGTTGTAAAGGTTGGACAGAAGATTCCTTAGATGAAGAAAATTTTTAATAATCCATTCGCTCACAATATATGATAATCATTAGCCTGCTCATTAATTTGGGTGGGCTATTTTTATATAATTAGATCAATGAATAAAATAGAAACATTCCTAATTAATCATACTAAACTTATTAATGTCGCTTCAACTACAGTTTCTACTTATTTTCAATATAAAAGTCTAAAAATAAGATACTCTGACCATATTTCTCAAAGTGATGCAGATGTTCAAATATTATATAGTTCTTTTTTAGAAAGTCCTTATTATGCTTTATTCTTTAAAAAGAGACCTGTTTTAATGTTGGCTAAGGCAACTAAAGTAATTGAATTATTAGACTCTTTTGATATAGCTAACAAATTAGAGATTTGTGAAAATGATTCTGATTTTGTTGTTTTAAATAGATTAAATCAGTTTAAAGATTTTACTATAAAATTATCTAATAGTCCAAAAATTAATAAATTAATAAGTAAATCTGCAGAATATTGGACCAAAGAAGAATTTAATGAATTATCTAATTTGTTAAATTTTGAATTTGGCAAATGTAAAGGAGTTGATGGAAACTTTAGAAGCTGGCTAACAGTTACTAAAGTAAGTGGTATAGAATTTTTAAAAATATATCAACAAATAATAATTTTAGATAATAGTAAGTTTAGTGTAGATAAAGCTAATAAAATATTAAAAGAACTTAGAAGTGATAATACAACAAGTTAGATGTGGTGATTATAATCTGTATATTACAGGAGTCTTACCTAAAGATGAAAAGCATGGAACTATAGTATATAGAATACATAAAGATGGTAATATTCAGAAATTCATAGAAGAATATGAACCAGACCCCGAACATAAAGAATGTATATTAACTATAACTAGGTTTATTCCATTGGCTTATATCTATAAGTTTATAGCTGAAAATCAAGGTGGCGATTTGTCTCGAAAATTTGAATTAAAAGACACTCTTGTAGATTCTTTAGAGCCTGATAATAAACCAGATAAACCAGATAAGCCTTTGGGAGGTAATTTTGGTTAAATTACTAAGAATATAATTAATTAAGAAAATTTAACTATTTAAATAGAATATTATTAAATATCATAAAGACATGAACAATGTATTTTTTGAAAATGGGTTTATGACTTCAACAGAAGCCCAGAATATTTGTAATGTAGCTAATGAAGTAATATCTAATGAACATGAGAAACTTCAATCTGTTACTTTTTATAGTACAGAAATAGCTAGCATAACTAATCCAACTGCTTTTATTAATACCCAATCTGGTTCAAATGATATAAGTTGGATAGTTAATTCTTTAGATAAAATAGGTAAATATAATGCTTTAAATGCTTGGCTTAAAGAAGCTATTAAAGCTAAAGAAGAAGCTATGGATGAAGTAGATGTAATGGATGTTACTTCTCTTGATTTCTATGAAGAATATGAAGAACCTCTTGAACCTATTAATGACTATGATTTTGATGAAGAACAAATCATGGCAGAATGGGATGCTAAGAAGTTAAATAGATATTTCTCGTTAAATTCAGAAGCAGCAGCTATAGGTAAATATATTCACGATAATGGTAAAATAGCTAAGGCTCGAAAAGATTTAATTAATAAATTAGCTAATCCATCAGCAGTAGCAGGTCAAGGTAGAGAGACTGTTGTATATAGATATGTTCCTACTGTTTCTTCTGAATCTGTAGAGGGTATGTATATGAACTTATTAACTAGACATCGTAAGCTTAATGCAGAATTGAATAGTCTTAAGGCTGAAATTAAAGAGACTATAAATGCAAAGAACTTAGAAGCTAGTAAAAAGTTTAGAGAAGAACATGCTGAATGGGAGCACAAGATTAGTGAATATTATAGTGCAATTAAACAAAGAGACGCTAAAGTTAATGAATATAAAATCTCAGAAAAAGAGCGTATTAGTAAATTAAAAATTAATGTTCCTTCATCCTTAATGGATACTTATAAGGAAATCAAAGCTCTTATTTCTGAGTAATCTATTTAATTATACAGGGTAATTAAGTAGAGTTCTAGATAGGTTAGTAATTTCTAAAATGAATATATCAAGATAGATGCTAATGGTGTCTATATAATAACTGGGAAATTATTTATTTTAAACGGCTATCTATACGAAACTTTTAAAACTGCTCTCAATTTGAGGGAATTAGTCTTAGTCTTAATCTTTACCTTCGTCAGTATAGGTAGGTCTTAGACTATATCTTTGACTACGTTTACTAACCTATTCTAGAACATTATCTGATAGTTTGTCCTATGTAACTTTAAACAGTAGGTGCTTCCATATTTAAGAATATGGTGACTTTTAATTCCTATACTTTTCAAGATGAGAAACAGGGAGGTTCCTATTCACCAATAATAGGTGAGAGCAATTCTAGTTAATTATGTATTAATTAGGTTGCTCTCATTTTTATTTATTAACTAAATAGTATTAATATGAAGAAATTTTTTATTTTTGCAATCATTGCCTTACTTGCTTCATGCGGTGGTAATGGTTGTTCTAGGTCAAACGGCTCTTCTGATGGAGTCGATACTACAGTTGTTACAGATACCCTTAATAAGGATTCTGTAAATAAATTAGATTCAGTAAATGTTGATTCACTTGTTAAGTAGTCAATATATTACTTTAACTAATTAATTAGCTACTCTAAATGGGTAGCTATTTTTGTATATGTTTAAAAAACCAATTAATAAAACTTTTGAGGAAACTTATGATGTTCCAGATTTAGATAAACAGAAACAAGATATATTAGAGAATTTCGATTTTGACATTGTATTAAATATAATGCACATTCCTTGTAAGGCGATTTATGACGATGATTTAGACAAAGTTATAGGCTATGAACCTTGGAGTGTCTATTGCAATGGTTATATTCATATTCCTAATGCTAAAGAATTAAGATATATAGCTATTGAACTTATAGATGATGTTATTAAATATGTTAAGGACTATCCTAATAAATGGTATAATATAGCTACTGGTCCTTTTGAAGTTTTCTATGGTAATGGGGTTATATCCTTAAAATTCATAATGGAATCTTGGGGAACTTATTAAATAGTATAACTTGTTTTACCGACGGAGCTTGTAGAGTATCTACTGGTGATGGTGGTGTAGGAGTAGTGTTTGTCAAAAATGAAGAAGTGATACATACATTTAATAAACACTTTAGTAATGTAACTAATAATCAAATGGAGATTATGGCTATTATATATGCTCTTCATGCTATTAGTTCTCCTACCGATTCTATCACTATTATTTCTGATTCACAATATGCTTTAGGTTGTATAACTAAAGGTTGGAAAAGAAAAAAGAATCAAAAATATTGGCAATTATTCGATAAGGTTTATGAAAAAGCAAAAGCCTTTTGTTTGGACATTAAATTTGAATGGACAAAAGGACATGATGTAGATGAATTTAATAATCTAGCAGATAAACTTGCTGTTGAAGCATCTCACTTCACAGATTTATAATTATAATTAAATATATACAATGAAAGCTAAGCATAAGAGAGAGTGGTTACAGATGAAACAGAATTGGTGGTCAAAATTACCAGCTAGTGTACAAAAAGCTACAACTAAACCAGGCTCAGTCAAATCAAGATGAGTGCATTTCTTTATACTTTTGTACTAGTTAGTTGTTTCATTATGTTAATGGAACCTAATATAGATAGACATTATAAGATAATTTGGTATAGTTGGTTTGGTAAAAGAAAGTGGTTTAGATATGGACATTAAGATTATTGCACGTAGCTATGGTAAGATATTAGCATATTTCTTACTATTAGTTATTGATATTTGGGTAATTGATACTTCTTTAGGATTTATTAATTCACCAAGTGATATAGGAGTGGTAATAGGTATTTGTCTATTAATTACTTCTATAACTATCCTATTTATAATAGGATATAATGCTATGGTTAAACTTATTAATTATGTAAATAAATTGGGATGAAAAAATTCTTTATTTTTGCAAGTGCTTTATTAATGACATTAAGTTTCACAAGCTGTGAGAGAGTTGATGCTGGCTGTGAAGGTATTTTAGTTAATCTCTATGGTTCAGATAGAGGTGTAGATGATGTATCTATGGTAACAGGACGTGTATTATATAATCCATTTACACAAGAGGTTTATGAATACCCTACTTATGTTCAAACTATTGATTACGAACCATTTACTATTAATGCAAAAGATGGTTCAGAGTTTAAAGTAGACCCAAATGTCAATCTTAAGATTAAAGACGGTGCTGCTCCTAAAGTCTTTCGTAAATATCGTAAAGAATTAAAAGATGTAATTAATGGTCCAGTCTTTAAGTATGTTAAAGATGCTTGTCGTATTGAAATTAATAAGTTTACAACTGACCAAATAGTTAGTAACAGAGAAGCAGTAGAACAAGCTATTGAAAAGAGACTTTCTGCTCTTCTAATTAAAGAAGGATTTATTCTTGACCAGTTTACTAGTGGATTACAATATCCTAAAACTATCGTAGATGCAGTAGATGCTAAAAATAGAGCAATTCAATTAGCACAGAAGGCTGCTAATGAAGTACAAGTAGCAGAAGCAGAAGCTAAGAAGAAGATAGTAGTAGCAGAGGCAGAAGCTAAAGCTAATGCTATTGTAAATGCTTCTCTCACACCACTTCTGGTTAAGAAACAGTGGATTGAGAAATGGAATGGTGCAATGCCAAAGGTAACTGGTAATTCTTCAACTCTTGTAGGTCTTGATAACTAATTAAATTTATGTTAGGTTTATTTATATTTAGTATATTAGTTGCAGTTATAGAGTTCTTATGTTTTATTGATATTGAACCAAAGCAACCTATCCCATTATGGAGCATTATTGTATTTATATTTATTCTATGTATACCTGGTATTAACTTAACCACCGTGGTATTATTAGGTGGGGCATTAGTATTTGCTTGTAATAATGGCTTTAGATTAAAAGGAACTAATCCTGTTAGTAAGTTCTTTAAATCCTTAAATAGGACTATTTAAATGACAATCGAAGGTTCATTTTATAAAATTATACCTATTAATGATAATTCTCCTTTTTATGATTTATACTTATTAAGGAGCATAAAAAGCAAAACAAATCCTAGAGATGAATTTCAACTTGAAGGATATGGAATGCCTTTAGAATCAGCAGTAGGACGTATAATTAGATTTGCCATAAACAATGAACACAAAGATGAAGTTCTTTCTTTGAAAGAATATATAGGTGAATATGAGCGCATTAGCAAAGAATTGTCTATCTAGTAGTTATTTCATTATTTATGATGATTTAAACGCGATATGTAAATGTTTAGATTCTCTATATAGGATAAATGATGGAGGATGTTGTTATGTTGCATATTGTATTGCCCAACTATTAGAAAGAGATTCTATACCATTTGATGTAGTAGTATTTGAAAAATTAAAAGAGTATAAATTATCTGATGTAAAGCAAGAGTGTTATCATATAGCTATAAGACTTAATTCTGAATATATAATTAATCAAGGAGACTTTGAACTTGATGAATATACTGTATTTACTAATGTTGCTTCTAAAGATATTTTAGAATACTATAAAAGATTTAAATGGAATAGAATTTATAAAGTTTTTAGAAATAAATTTATCAAATATGTAATTAGGTTGTTTTATGAAAACTTTACCAGTTCTTTACGAGAAGGAAGGTCAAATAGTGCAAGTAAATAATAAATTTATTTATGAAGACTCTGTCTATCAAGTATTTAAAGGTGGGATAGCGTTATATGAAGAAAAATATTATGCTAGTTCTAAACCAATAAAGCTTAAAAAGAAAGACTTAACTAATAGAAAAAAGAAATCAGATAATTATTTAGTTAGATACTTTACACTCGAATTTGCACCAGAAGAATGGTTGCAAAAAGAAGGATTCACAATTATTACTCATTAATAGTATGGATTACGTTGATTTTAAATTAGGTACATTTAAGGATTTTAAAGGTAATGAGCGATTGATTATTGCTTGTTCAATTAGTGAGCCAGTAGAGAAAGGATTAATTGCACAATGGGAAGGACTTGATGGTTCAGAAGTACCTCTTCTACGAGCATTTAAAGTAGGTATTGCTGTATATAATCCTACTGATGAATTTGATTTGGAAATAGGTAAGAAACATGCTCTAGAAAAGGCTAATAATTCTTATCCAATTCTATTTACTACTACAGGTTCGGTAATTAATGAGAATGTTACAATAGCTCTTTTAGATAATGTCATTAAAGAGTTTTCTAAACATCCAGAAACTGTAATTCCTAATTATAAAGAAAATGCAGCTAAATATGCTAAGATTAAAGAATCTCAGGATTATATAAATAAGGGTGGCACAGATACTGATGTTGTTTTTGATATGATTGATAGAGGTATTGATGTCAAGGAGATTGTAGATAAAGTTTCACCATTTATAAATGCAGTTAAAAATGACTCTTCGTTAGTGGATTAAAAATATAGGTTTGGTAGTTATAGGTTTGATTATAGGATTCAGTTTGTTCTATTTAAATAGGAAACCTCAAAGTATTACTAAACCTATAACTACTGAATTAGTTAAGGATTCATTAGTTAGAGATACATTATATAAGACTAATGATTCTATTATAACTAAAATAATCTATTTAAATAAAAAATATGAAGAGAAGAAAGATTGCATTATGCATAATGATGCTTCTGCCGATTTGCTCTTTTTCTCAGAATATATCAAAAACTACAATGATAGACACCATTCACTTGTCGATTCCTGTAAACGAAAGTGAATTGGTAACTATTACTGATAAGCAATTAAAAACTGCTAATCTCATATTTCTAGAACATGAGAAACTTTCTAAGGAAGTTTCCTTGTTAAATGAGAAGATAAGTAATTTAGAGAAGATAGATAGTATTTGGCAACATACTGATTCTATTAGAAAGTCTAACGAGCTTAAATACATTGAAACTATTAATAATAATGATAGCAAAATTAAACAGCTTAAAAAGGACAAGAAAATATTATTAGGGACGTCATTTACTAGTATAACTTTATTCTTACTTAGTTTATTCTTGTGAAAACTAGAGATATAAATGGTGTTTATTATAAGTTTCCTAACAGAACATGTAAAGATTGTTTGAAATATCCTTGTTTAGATGGTATGAATAGGTTGCTATGTGATTTGGCAGCTTATGGGTGTAAACACTACGAAGCGCCTATAGTAGAGTCTGAATTAGAAGAGGATGCAACAAATAACACTACATGCTAAGTTACTAGCTGAATGTATGGATTCTATGGGATATACTAATTATGTATTTGAAGATTTAGAAACCCAAGACCTTGACTTTAAATATATAATGTGTGTAAGATTTCCTAATTGGAATCAAAACGCAATGGAGTTAGGCGATGTTGGATATTTAAATGTGAGATATGTTGAAGAAGGAGTAGATAGATGGTTTGACGGAACAGATTTTATACCTTATAAATATACTAATATAATCTTTATAAAGTTTATAGAGGAAAAACCTAAGGTTAATATTACAGAGATTACAATAGATTAATAATTAGATTCACATAAACAGATTACTATGAAAATATTATTGAGAATTTATATATGACTATCTTAGGAGAAAAACTTCAAGCCGCTTTAGACAACAAATCTAATGATGTAAATAACTTTGTATGGAAAGGTCCAAAAGTAAACGGAGAGCAAAAAGAGATTAAGCTCATTGATGCAACTTATGAACAACTACGCAAGTGGTATCTTCATTGCCAAGAAATGTTGCACAATACTAATGATAAATATCCCGGGCGATTAACTCTGTTAGACATCGTACAAAGTCAAATCGAGTGCTGCAGAGCTGAACTATTAGTTAGATGGTTAGGCTCGGAGAAAGGCTATACTCGTAGTAGATGCTTGGAGGATTTGCGAAATATCATAGCAACTAATAAAGAACAGATAGATGCAGAAACTATTAAAAATTATCCTATTAGTTCTATAATGGAAGGCGTTCCTTCTGAATATGAGAGAGTTAAGATTAAGACAGTGATGAATGCTTGCCTTGACTTACTAGGTATTGTAGATACTTCACATATAACTCTCAATTTTATCTTAAAGATGGGATTGTGGTTTACTCCACAAGAGATGCAGAAAGATTTGTATCGTAAAGACCCAGATACAGGTAAATTAAAAGATAGACTACAAATTGTAACAGAAGAAATGCGTCTTGATTTGAAGCCATATCAGAAGTTATATATTAATGATACTGGTTTGTCTTATAAAGAGTTCAAGACTATTTATATGTTACGTAAGGATAAGTATTCAAACCTTGATTCTGACTTACTTAAACTTTTATCTGAAAAAGTACTTTATCGTTTCCAAGAGCAATGTGAGAAACAAGCAAAACAATGGGAAGATAAAGCCAAAGAGATTATTAAAGTGGCAGAATTGAAAGGTTGGGATATTACAAGAGAAACAAACTTGTAATTATGCCAATAATGCATGATTTATTTGAACCTGTCTCTCGTGATGAAAGACAGGCTCAATCAGTTCATAAATGGCTTGAAAATAGAGGTAAAGGCTGCTTAGAATGTTGCACCGGTTATGGTAAGAGCCGTTGTGCAATTATAGCTATTAAAAAAGTACTATCTAAGTATCCCCAACTCAGAGTACTTATTGTAGTTCCTACAGAATTACTTAAAAATCAATGGTTAAATCATATAGAGTATAATCAACTACAATTAAATGTAGATGTAGCTATAATTAATAGTGTAGCTAAAAATGGTGCTCAATGTGATTTATTAATTATCGATGAAATTCATGTTGTACCTGCTGAAACATTCAGTAACATATTTAAGACTGTAAAATATAAGTTAATTCTTGGACTTACTGCTACATTTACCAGACTTGATGGTAAACATAAACTACTTGAAAAGTATTGCCCTATTGTAGATACCGTAACTGTACAAGAAGCATTGTTAAATGGATGGGTATCTCCTTATAAAGAATATTTAGTACTTATTGATGTTCCTGATATTGATATTTACAAGAAATATAATAAGGAATTTACTGAACATTTTGAATTTTTTAATTATGACTTTGAAAAAGCTATGGCTTGTGTAGGTAAAAATGGTTATAAACACCGATGGGACTTAGCTAAAGAAATGTGCCCTAATGATTATGAAGGGCAAAAAAATATGTTAAGAAACATAACTTATCATGCTACAAGTTTTATGAGAGTTATTCAAGCTCGTAAAAAATTCATTTGGGAACATCCTGAAAAACTTAGAGTTACACAAGAAATTATAAATAATAGACCTGATAAGAAAATTATTACTTTTTGTGCTAATACTAAAGTGGCAGATGCTATAGGTGTAGGTTGGGTATATACAGGTAAAGAAGGTAAGAAAAAGAACAGAATAACTTTAGAAGAGTTCTCAGCACATGAAACTGGTGTTTTAAATACGTGCAAACTTGCAGAGGCGGGAATGGACATAAGAGGCTTATCTGTAGGAATAATGCTTGGAGTTAATTCAAGTAGTACTAAAGCCACCCAGACGAGGGGTAGGGTTATCAGAAAGGAATCTAATAAGATTGCAGAGTATTTTACGTTAGTCATTAATGATACTGTAGAACTAAAATGGTGGGAAAAATCACATGAAAGAGATACAGAAATTATTAAGATTGATGTTGAGAATTTAATGCACGTTCTTAAAGGAGAACCCTATGAAACTTACAAGAAAAAGATAACTAATTTCACATTTAGGTTTTAATTAACTATGGAAATGTATTATACAAAGCGAGAGTATAACAAAATGAAAAATGCTCTCACTAATGAAAACAAGAAGTTGAAGAAAGAAATAGAAAAGCTCAAAAAGAAGATTAAGGAACTTGAATATGCTAAAGAAGTAGTATTTGAGCCTGACTTTGAGCTTACTCCTACTGATATAATGCCTGAAGACATTCAGCCAGAGGATATTTCACCCATACAAGCTCCAAATACTATTTCAGAATAGTTAAGGAAAGCTTAGATATGTAATAAATTAGAGATAAATGATTCACGTAACTAAACTCTAAAGCTATAACTAGTATTACAAGTTTAGTGATTAACCTATTTAATTATGTTAATTATACGTGAAGAATTTAGAATTAAAACAACAGATATTATTTTGTGAAAAATATAGACTTGATGCAAATCAACTTCTGTTGTTAGAAATTATCCTCCTTGCACAAGAAAATGAGGATGCAGAAATTGTCCAGCTTTATTTTCAATCAAAGGTTAAGGGAAGCCTATTGAATAATTTAATTAAATTACAAGAAGTGGGAGTAATATTAAAGTCTTATAAAATCCCTAATAAAGGAGAAAAATTAGACTTATATAGTATTCCTATAAATAGGAATCTTGTGAAAGATTTTTATAAATGTTCTTTTGAACTAGGAAAAGAACTATTCGACATATATCCACAATTTGCAACTATAGGTGGAATGCCTGTAGGTATTAGAAGTGTCTCTAAGAAGTTTGACAGCTTAGAAGACTTTTATAGATTCTATGGTAAAACTATAAGATGGAAATCTGATTTTCATAACCACATTATGGAACTAGTTAAATGGGCTAATGAGAATAATATTCTCAATACTACTTTAGCTAATTTTGTAATAGACCATAAGTGGGAAGAATTAGAAGCATTGAAAAATGGTAATATAGTTAATGTCAATTTTGATGCCGTTAAAATAGTATAACTAAATAGTTTTAATGTCAAAAAGTATAAGTGGATTAGAAGAGTTCTTTCAGCTGGTAGATGAAGGACGAGAAGGACACAATATAGGACTTAGTACAGGTTCAGCTAAATTAGACTTATATGCCGATGGTTATCTTCCTGGTGTTTCATTCTTAATCGGTGGGGCTAGCGGTACAGGTAAGACTACTTTTACACTTTATAGATATGTTTATTGTCCACTTAGAGCCTATTTAAGAGGAGAATGTCCAGAAAGGGACCCTCATTGGAAGATGTTTTCATTAGAGATGACAAGAAGTCAAGTATATGCTAAATTAGTTAGTATGTACATATTTGATGAATTTGGAGTAGAATTGCGATTCAAACAGATATTCTCTAGAGGTAAAGATTGTCGTCTAACTGATGAAGAATACGAACTCTTAACTAAGTGTAAAGAATTTATTAAGACGCTTGATGAAAGATTATCTTTCTTTGAAGGTAGTCTTAATGAGACTACTTATCTAAGAGAAATGAATGAGGAACTCGAAAAGTGGGGAACATTTGAAGGTGACACATATATACCTAATAATCCACACATGATTCTTGGTGTTGTTATTGACCACATGACGTTGATTAAGGCTAGTAATGGGAGGTCTAAAAAGGAAGAAATAGATGCAATTTCTAGAGATTCTGTACAAATTAGAAATAATACTAAAATTGTATCACCAATAATGATTTCTCAGTTTAATAGAAACAGCAATGGTCAAGAAAGAATGAAACAAGGGCTTCAGGATCCATCGATTGAGGACTATAAAGATTCGGGGAGCCTTGTCGAAGATTCTATGGTAGTTATAGGTTTATTTAGTCCGCATAAATATAAGCTGTCTACTTATAAGAAATACAATATTAAAACATTAGAACAATGTTTTATTGGTGTATTTATTTTAAAAAGTAGATTTGGAGCATCTGATATGATGATTCCAACTGGTTTTTATGGTGATTGTAGTCATTATGCTGATTTACCTAAACCAGAGAATATTTATGACTATGAGAAATATACTAGTCCTAATTGGTTATTAGAAGATGAGATTAATCAGTTAAATACTGAATTAAATAATGTAGATGAAATAGAAGAAGATAACAATTGTAAAAATAAATATTCATTTACGTTATAATGTCAAATTGTATTTGTGTAGCAGGACAGTCAAATTCGGGAAAATCAACTAGTTTACGTACTTTAGACCCTAAATCAACATTCATTATAAGTTGTACCAATAAGCAGCTCCAAATTCCGGGATTTCGTAAGAAATATCCAAAAGTGGCAATAAATGGTAATAAATTGACGGGAAATTGGTATGTACAAAATAAATATGATAAGATTGAGAAAATCTTAAAATTAGTATCTGATACTCGACCTGAAATTAAAGTTGTAGTACTTGATGATATAAATTATCTCTTATCTAACGAGACATTTGAGAATGCTACCACGAAGGGCTATGAAAAGTTTACTTTAATGGCAAAAAACTATTATGACCTTCTCACTGATTGTCAATTACTTAGAGATGATTTAATGGTTGTAGTTATTTCACATACTGAGAATTTCGGAACAGAACTTGACCCTCAATATCGCCTTTGGACTACTGGAAAGATGCTAACTAACCAGATTAATCTAGATGGAATGTTCTCCTATATTATTTATTCTGAGAAAACTGTAGATGATGTTGATGGTGAGGTACATTATCGCTTTAAAACGAGAACTGATGGTAATGATACTTGTAGAAGTGTAGCAGGCTGTTTTGAAGACAAGTATATTGAGCCAGATATGAAACTAGTTATAGATACCATTAATGCTTTTGAGAACGAAGATTAATCTAACTAATTAACTAATTAATTATTGAATATGAAGCTGGATATTTTGATGCACTATGAAGTAAATGAACAAACAGGCGAAATTACTTACTTGGGTAAAGAGGAAATAAAAGTAGACACTGCTAAAAAATCTACTACATCTAAGAAGAGTTCTAGTAAGAAAGATGAAAATCCTGAACCTATTGTAACACTTGATACTAACAAGCTCATACTTACCCAAGGAGCTGTGGACTTGTTACAAGTCTGTGAAGATTGTCGTGTTGACATCAAGTATGACAAGAAAGGTAAGAGTCTAGTACCATGTATAGGTACTGATTCTGCATTTAAATGTAAAGGAGGCAATTTACTTACTGCCAAGAACACGGTTAGATATAGTGGAGCTAACAATACTAAGTTAGCTAGCTATGGTACTACCTTTAAAATGGAACCAACTGAGAAAGAGGGCATTTATTGGCTTATAGGTGATAAAATGCCAGAAGAAAAGGAGGTTCCTAAAGAATTAGTTAATATTGAGTCTGAACTTGATTTAACTGATTTGGATAATATAGAAGAGGGTGAATCTACAGAAGTTAGTTCCTTAGATTTCACCCTCTAATTAAATAGAGATAATTAATTAATTATTAGATAACTAAATAATATAGATTATGAAACATTAAATTTTGAAAATTTTATAAAGTATGTCATTTAATTTTGGTCTTTCTACTGAGTCTGCTGTTCGTTCAACTGTTCGTCCTCTTACACCTTGGGAAATTCACGATGTTGAGTTTAAAGGCGCAGAGGTTCGTAAATTTCAAGGTAAAAAAGACCCTAATGCAGTTTATCAGTTGTTGAGCTTTAAGTATGCTAACGAAGATGGTTATTTCAATGTAGATTTGTTCTTCCCTAAAGACGGTGATGATGTTCGTCCCGAGTTTGATGGACAAAATGGGGGTAAAGTTCACATGGCTTCACCTTTTGAAAATACAATGGCAATAATCAAGCAGACTGTGCAGATTTTAAATCCAAAAGGTTTTGATACATTGCAAAAAGCAAGTACTAAGTGTACTAGCTTTGACCAACTTGCTGGAATGGTAGTTAAGGTACTCACTCCAGTAATAGGAAAACAGATTAAGATTAAATTGACAGGTCGCAACCGTGATGGTAAGGTCGTAGCTCAGATTCCACGTATTTTAGCCCTTAATAAGGAGGAAGAGGCATTTATCTGTGATAATTATATTGGAGAGAAGCTTTTCTGGTCTGATTACGAGACAACTAAGCGTGATGAGTTCTTGAAGGCTAAACCAACTGACCCGGAGAAGGCTAGTGAAGATACAGCAGGAGTTGATGAAGCTCCTAAAGATGATTTAGATTTGAGTAGCTTGCTTTAATTAAATAATTCTCTATGGACTTTAGTTTCGAACCTAAAGTTACTAGGGAGTTTCTTCTAAGTGAGAATAATGAGGAGACCTATATAAGTTATTACTTAGGAATCCCCGTTAATAAAGGCTTATTTTGTAGCCCATTACGACAAGATAAGCATACCACCTGTTCATTCTTCAGAGGCAAGTCTGGGAGGCTTTACTTTAAAGACTTCGCCACTGGAGAATGTCTTGCTTTTGAAAATGTTGTAATGAAGAAATTTAATTGTGGATACCATGAAGCTCTTAAAATAATAGCTAAAGATTTTGGATTAATTAAAGACCCTAATCATAAAACAGCTGTTAAAGTAGTTAAACAAGAAAAATTTGATGGTGATAAACAAACATTTATTCAGATAGAACAGAAGGAGTTTTCAGAAGCAGAATTAACATGGTGGAAACAATATGGGATAACTAAATCTATCCTAACTAAGTATAGAGTATTTAGTTGTAAGACAGTCTTTTTAAATGGTTCTGTATTCAGTCAATCTACTCCAAAGTGTCCTAGTTATGGTTATTATTTTGGAAAAAAAGAACATATAGAACAATGGAAAATATATTATCCAACTAAGACAGATTATAGATTTATAGGTAATATCTCAACTAAGACCATTCAAGGTTATAGACAATTACCTAAAACTGGCAAATTGTTAGTTATAACTAAGTCTCAAAAAGATTGTATGTGCTTATATAGTATGGGAATACCTGCTTGTAGTCCTCAAAGCGAAACACAATTTATTTCTGATACTATCTTAGAAGATTTGAAGCAACGATTTGAGAGAATAGTGCTGCTTTTTGATGCAGACCTATGTGGTGTACATTACACTAATATATTACGTAGGAAATATGACTTTCTAATTCCTTGTATTATACCTAGAAAGTATGGTGCTAAGGATATTAGTGATTTCTATAAGAAGTATGGAAGAAAGCAGACTATTGAATTTATTAAAGAATCAATTAAATATATAAAAGAATGGGAAAGACCTAGGTGAATACACAAGTAACAGTAACTTATAAGAACGGCAAAACTCAAACATTCCAAACTATAGAAGAAGCTTCCGAAGTAACTAAATTAACAGTTAATTCAATCAAATCTAGAGCTAATAAACCAGGCTCTGGTGCTAAATCAAAAGATGGAATGACATTTCAATGGGCAGACCCTGCTGTGAGACGCTCACTTACGGCAAGGAAGTCTAAACGCAAGGGAAGTGGTTTTGAGCTTGATATAGTACACAAACTCAGAGAAATTGGCTATCCTGATTGCAAAACCAGCAGGTCAGAATCAAAATTATTAGACGCTGCTAAGGTAGATATAGCAGATGAGTCATTGCCTTGTTATATACAAGCTAAGTATACTCAGAATATACCTAATTATTTCACAATTAGAGACGATTGTCCCTTGAAGGATAAGCCATTTGTAATGTGTTGGAAGAAAGCAGGTAAAGATGGTGAACAAAGTCCTGGTACTGTTGCCGTTATACCTATAGATTACTTTTATCAGTTAATTAGTAAAAATAACTAATTATGAATACTTATTTGGTTCCTTATTATAATGATTCTCCTAATTGTGATATTCTAACTATACATGCAAATAGTATAGAAGAGTGTCAAGATAAGATTATTGAATATTATGCTGATAAATTAGACTCGGACGAAATTGCAGGATTCACCGATTATGATGAATTTCTTGTATATATGGAACCTAATAAAGGCATTTACATAGGAGAAATACATGAACTTGAGGAATATGAATCTTAGATGTGCTTTTGACTTAGATGATACTCTATTAGATTGGTGGGGAGCCTATAAAGAACGATTTCCTAACAGTGATTTCACTAATCAAGGCATAATAACTAGGAATGTACGTAAGTTGCAACATGATAAAGAGTTTTGGGAGAATCTAGAGTTACTAGAGAAACCTAACTTTGAGCCTTATATCTATGCAACTAAGAGAATTATACCAAAGAGTTATACTCGAAACTCTTTATTAAAACATGGTTTACCAATAAAACCTATTTATCAAATGTACTATCAACATGGTAATAAGGCTGATATAATTAAGGGCAGGTGTGATGTTCTTATTGATGATAGTTATAGTAATGTAGCTAAAGCAATAAAGAGTGGATTACCTGCCCTTCTTATTGATAGACCACACAATCAAAATGTGAAATGTGAATTTCGCATTTATCACTTAGATTATGATGAGATTCTAGATGCCTATTTAAATGAGTTAGATATTCTAGGATATGCAACTTAGCGAAATTAAACTTACACCACTTCTTGACACTCTGCAACTAGTTAAGATAAGTGATGCCGAGTATTTTTCATCTAAATATGGTGGATGTATAAGTAATTCCAGATTAGGACTTCTTAATCCAAGACAAGGAGGTTCTCCTGAATCATTCTTTGTGGGATTTAAAGATGAAGGCTTTGTTCCTAGCCTTATTATAGGGTCTGCAGTCCATGAACTTTGCTTGCAGCCAGAATCATTCGAGTTAGCTCCTGCGCTAGGTAAACCTACTGCTAAAATGGGAGCTATGGCAGATGAGTTATATCCTGTATGGTTAAAACATCCAGTTAGAACTTCTGATATAACAGAAGCCTCTAATAAGGTGAACTATTATAAAGGAAAACTTAATACCGATAGAATAAAGCAAGTCAATGAACAGTGTATTCCATATTGGAAAGCACGAAAACAACTACAATTAGTTAGTGACAAAGAAATTATTTATTTAGATGATAAGAGCAGAGATACTGTATTTAATTGTGTTGAAGCCCTAACTAATAATCCACAAGTTCAAGAATTACTGCATCCTTCTGGACTTATTGATGCTCCAATATCTCTTAATGAAAATGCTCTCTTATTAGATGTTCAAGCTGAGTGTCCAAATGGTAAGTCCTTTGTAATACACTTAAAAGCTAAGCTTGATAATTTTACCATTGACTTAGAGTCAGATACTATAGTAGTTAATGACATTAAGACAATTGGAAAAGTAGTATCTGAGATAAATAGTAATATTGACAGGTTCCGTTACAGCCGAGAATTAGCAATGTATCTATATTTATTACGTTTGTATGTAATTAAAGAGTATAATATTGAGAATCCTACAATGAAAGCTAATTATCTAGTAGTGTCAACTATTCCTCAGTACTATACTAAGGTAAGAGCTATGACTAAACAAGAGTGTGCTCAGGGTCTGCATGAGTTTAGGACACTTCTACGATATGCAGCTTATCAAATTGGCTATAATGGATATTCTCTTTAATTAGTTAAAACTATAATTTATTTGTAAAAAATTTATGTGAAAAACTTACCAATTAGATTAGATAGGGAAAAATCGTAAGTGCCTGAGTATCAAGCAGTTACAAAATTTCAACCACACATGAGGTTTGCTAAACACACGTGATATGTGGTAGTAGTATTGTGAGGTGTATCTTTCACAAATTAATTTGTGATTTTCACAAACACAAAATTCCTTGTACAAATTGATTTGTGATTTTATAAATAGTTGTATATAATTCTGTATGGCAAAATATAGTACAGTTTTACAAAGAGAAGTAGTAAATCCTGAAACAGGAGAGTTAGTTACAATAGAAAGCTCAAAAACATTTACTACTAAGATTACAGAAGATAAATTTTATATGACATTTATAGATTACATGGGACCTATTTTTGGTATAAAGCCAGAAGCAGCTAAATCTTTACTTGCTTGGTTATGTGCTCATGCTGAATATAATACTGGGAAAGTAAGTTTAAGTGCTGCAGATAGGAAACAGATTTGTACAGATTTACAAGTATCTAATAATTCAATTACTAATTATTTACGTTCTTTAAAAGAATTAAAATTAATTAATGGTGAAAAAGGAACGTTCATAATTAATCCTTCAGTGTTTTGGAAGGGTGAGTTAGCTGCTAGGAGAAAATTATTAGAAGACAAAGATATAAGAATCACATTTAGTATTGGGTAGTAAAGTTATAGGTAAGCTAATTAAATAGTTAAACTAATTAAAGTGGAACTTAGAGACATAAGTTTTGATAAAACATTAGCAATATATCAGAAATTCTTTAGCTTACATTTTCTAAATAGTAATCTGGGTGATAAGTTAGCAGTTATTGCCATTACCTGCTATTTAACTAATGAATTGAAGAAAAAGAAACCTGATATTACTTGTTATGATGTTTTATTAAAAGTGGGAAAAGACTTTGGTGAGGTGGAGAAAAATACCTTTTTAAAGTCGTTAGGGGCTGTCTGTCAAGATTTTATGTATGGAGTTAAGGATTTTCCAGACTTCGGAGTAAAGGTCAAGGATATGCCCAAACAGCTCAAAAAATTATTAGATTCCTATGTACCATTCTAATTAAATTAGAGGTACATGATTTCATTATTTTTAGATTAATAAAAATTTACAATTTTTGATTTGGCATTATTTTTAAGGTCAAATATAGTTGTAAGCATTAGTTAAGCAATTAACTACAGATTAAATTAGTTCTAGATTAAATGAAAATGATTTATGTTTAAAGGAATTAATAATTATGAGTACAACAATTTTGAATTTTAAGAGTGTAACAATTAGTGCAGCAAGTAAAGAAGAGGCAATTGCTCAGGTAGAAGAGCAGTATTTCCATGTAAATGGTGATGCAACACAGGCATTTAAAAATGCTAAGGCTAAGCATGAGGGAGTTTGGACTGAGAAAGATGAGAAGGCATTTAAGCTTGATTATTTGGAGAAGAAAGTAAAGAGCTGTCCGGGTGCTGGTTATTATATCACTGTTGAAGCTGCTGTACCTGATACACGTCAACGCCCATATAAGATTGAAGATGTAAAGAATGAGGGTAAGCGTAAGTTTAAGTCTTTCTACAAGTGGGTTGATGCTAAGGGCAATGTAGTTGCTAAGGTTGATACTAATAAGACTGATGCTAAGAATGTCCTTAAGGAACTCTACAAGAGTGGTGAGTTCAAGGGTGATGCTAAGTTGATTAAGACAAAGGATGTAGTTGAGGGTAATGCAGTAGTTGCAACTGCTAAATATGCTCCATCTAAGAGTACTAAAATGGGTACTTGGACATTCTTTGGTATTGAGGTTGCATAATTAAAAGCACTATAATTTTTATGTTCTAATAATTAAAGGTGATTGTCCGTGAGGATAGTCACCTTTTTTGTTTTATATAGTTAAATAAGATAGATAATTTAGTGTAAGATAAATCTAACTATATAATTAACTGATTTTAATGGAAATTACAACTGAACAGTTGATGCTTGGAAAAGCTACAAGAATTAAAGATAAAGAGTATTTCACAACAGAGCAATATGTAGCTCCTTTTATAGATAGAATGTCTAAATTTACTGATAAATTCACTATTCAAGTAAAACCTGCTGACCAGATTAGTTTAACTAAAGATGGCGAAGTAAATTTTGAGAATATTGTCTATAATAGGGTATGGGTGGAAGCAGAGCTACCTGGTGAATATGCTTATGAAGGTCATACTCAGTCAGTTAGTCTTCTATATGCTTTAGACACCCGTAAACCTATCTATAAGATATTCAAGAATACTGTACGTAGTGCTTGTCTCAATATGTGTGTTTTCTCACCAGAACTATTGCAAGTTAGAGAGCTAGAACCAGAGACTGCAATGGAATATACCTTTGTAAATCAGGCTATGGAACTTACTGATAATACTAGAGCTATGTTGACTCAACTTTCTAGTTCATTTATTAAAAGAAATGAACTAACTAATTATCTAGGTAGTTGGGTGGACAGATGTATTGGAGCTAAGTTTAATTCCGGCTTTGGTACTGTAAAGTTAGCAGAATCTACAGCTATTGATGCATATAAAAAGTTAGTAATTGATGAAAAATCTGACTATTATACTCCAGAGGGAGATATAAATATGTTTGATGCCTACAATGCCTTTACTGATATCATTACCCATGATAAAGGTAGAGATATTGTAAATAAATATGAGAAGATTTATCTAGTTAAAGACATCTTGGGTATTTAATTAGATTAATTAAAATCATATATTATAAAATGTCAACCTAATTAATGTTGGCATTTAACTAACTAAATAAATATAATAAATAGATTAGCCTTATGAAAAGATTACAGAATTTAACAGCTTAACGGCTTATTTAAACATTTAACAATGAAAAAGGAAACCAGAAAGAATATAGAGAAAATCTTGAATTATGCTAAAGATAATAATTGTAGTGTAAAAGCAGCATGTTCTGCTAAAAAGTATAATTATATAAATTTAGTTAATGCTATTAAATATGCTCGTGATAATGAGCAAGAAGAAGATTTAATTTCTCTATATGATTCTGTTAAACAAAGTACCATTGAACACATAGATACTGATGAAAGAGCAGAGACTGAATTAGTTAGAGATGAAGATGGTAAGATTGTTAGCTATAGATTTAAGATATTCCGTCGTGATAAAACTCCTGTAATAGGAGCATTAACTAGAGATGAAATGAATCTTATCTATAGATTATATTCTTATTACGGCGCTAGTCTTACTCAACGTCAGGTTAGTAGACACTTTCCAGATTATTCTCTTGTTGATTTTAAGAGAATCCTAAGGGCTTTCAACATTACAAAGGCTTCTGCTAGCTTTGCACCTCATTTTATAGAAGAACACACTCCCGAAGAACTTAAAGAAATACAACTACGGGAGAAAGAGAATGATTTCTTAAAGGCAATAGAGAAGGATGAGGTTAAAGACCTTAAACAATTAGTTATTAAACTAACTAAAGAACAAATGAAGAGTTCTATTAGTGAAGAGAAACTAATTGAAATAATTAAGGCTACTAATAAGGATTATAAAGAGCTTCCTGTAAATCTTAATAGTTCTAAACCAGATTATCCAGTATTAATTATTTGGTTATCTGATTTACATATTGGAGCTTATAATGCTAAGTATAGTAGTTTTGTACCTCTTCCTAATTATAGTAAGGATGAAATCAAGGCTAGATTAACTAAGATTGTTCAGACATTTGCAGGACAATCTTACGGTGCTGTTTATGTAGTTAATCTTGGTGATTCTCTCGACGGATATAATAAAGAGACTACTAGAGGTGGGCATCAGCTTCCTGAGATTATGGACAATAAAGAAATTTCAGAGGCATTCACTGAGTGTATGATGGAGTTCTTTAAATCTCTTAAATCTAATGTAAAATGCAATGAAATTAATTATCTCTGTATAGGCGAGAGTAATCATGGAGGCGATTGGGAATGGGTAAATCAAAAATTACTTGCTGCTTATCTAGCTAATGAAGGCATTAAGAGTTATATCAGTAACTTTCCCATTGATAATTTCACTATTGGTAAGCACCTGTTCCTATACAGTCATGGCAAAGACAATTTATGTCAGTCTCGCCAATTTCCACTTACACTTAACCCTCAGACTGAACTATATTTTGCTAATTATTTAGCAGAAATGAATCTTCATAATGATCATATTTATGTAGTTAAAGGAGATTTACATAATTATGCTTATACTACTGGTAAACAATTTGATTATATCTCTGTAGGTAGTATGTATGGAAGTAGTAATTATATAGTAGCTAATTTTGGATATACTAAATGGAGTATTAATTATTCTGTAGTCACAGATAATAATATGATGATGGGAACTATCAAAGGCAATAACTAGATTACAATACTAACTATTAAATAGGAAAAAATAATGTTGACAAGACAAGACATTCTTGGTGAAGCAATTCATAGATGTTTGGCTGAAATGTATAAATGGGCACAACCATCTATAGATATAGATAAACTTATTGAGAGCGGTTTTAAAGATTCTGAAAAAAATCCTCTATATAAAAGACATTATTTATCACAAGAGAATTTCTGTTATATAAGAGATTCCTTTAAAATTGCTTATGGTATTGTAGATGATTGGGATAATACCTTTGATTTACTTATCGACTATTTAGTTAAAGGCGGCACAGAAGATGATTATAAGCCAGCAACTAAAGAGAGACCTGCCTATAGAGACTATAAGAAAGTCCCTGCTCTTAATACTTTAATTAGTCAAGAAGCTGTTGATAAGTGTGTAGAGCATATTAAGAAATGTCAAAAATTCTATTGTGGTCATTCTAGAGAAGTTAATCAATTTGATATGACTATAGCTTTAGGAGTAGGTAGTCCAAATTCTTGTGCTGAGAAAGTGGAAGAATATTGGCATGATAATGGAAGACCAGATTTTGCAATTAAAGAATTTAATATTGAGGATGTTCTTTATAATGAAGAATATCCTGATGTTGATGAATTTTTAGAAATACTTAAATAATACTATTTAATTATGAAAGATATTATATTACCGGTAACTACTGTAAATTCAGTAGATTTGGCATTTATTAGAGAAGATACTAAAGGAATAATTATTGTCTATGATGACAAAGGTCCAATTGGCTATATTAATTATTGTGACCAAGAATGGTACTACTATGAAGACATTAATGGCAACGAATTTAGTTATTCCGAATATAGTTTAGTTGATTTAATTAATAAGCTGATAGCTAATTATGAATCAATTAGATTTAAGTTATTGGAATTTGAATGCGAAACATCATATTAAATACTAACGATATTTATCTAAAAGAGATTAGTCCAGAAACTGCTGGGCTAATCCTTGCTTATATAGGAGATACACCTAGATTCTTTATTGTTTATAATGGATGCGAATGGGTAGCTTCTATGAATATAGATATTGTAGGATATAGCTATAAATCTGAAAGTCTTGAAACCTTAGTTAGAATGCTTATTAATAGTGAGTATATAACTAGTTTTAAACTTATAGAACTTTAATAGATTACTATTTAACTAGATACACTATTTGACTATTAACTATTATTTAATGCAAGTAATTAAAAGAGACGGTACTAAAGAAGAATTTAATGCAGATAAGATATTTAGAGCTTTAACTAAAGCATTTGAAGCTTGTGGATATTTTAATATGTCTTCTACTATTCAAGAAATAATATCTAATATAACATTTTGGGATAATATGAGCATCGAAGATATTCAAAATGAAATTGAAGAATCACTAACCGATTATGATTATTTAGATGTTCTAAGAACTTATATTATTTATAGGTCTAAACATAAATCTATTAGAGAATATGTTGATAATAAAAGAGCTTATATAAATAATTATAAAGAAGCTTCAAATACAGCCAATGCTACTATTGATGATAATAGTAATGTAGCTTCTAAAAACATAGGTATTTTAAATGCTGAAATACATAAGGAAGATAATATAGAAATAAGTAGAGGGATGATAGTGTCTAAATTACGAGAGCTTTTTCCTAATTTTGATGCCAAGAATTATTTAAATGATTTAAAACACCATATTATTTATAAACATGATGAAAGCTCATTTGCTGGTGCTATTGCTCCATATTGTGTAAGTATGACTATGTATCCGTTCTTACTTCATGGTATTAAACAAATAGGAGGTCTTAGTGCCGCTCCTAAGAATTTAGATAGCTATTGTGGTATGTATATAAATCTTATATTTGCCACATCTGCTATGTTTGCAGGAGCTGTTGCTACTTCTGAATTTCTTCTTTATTTTGATTACTTTGCTAGAAAAGAATGGGGTAATAATTACTATCAAAAATCAGATGTAATTATTACAAATGACCATTGTAATAGAACCAAAACTATTAAACAACAAATTCATCAACACTTTCAACAAGTAATTTATAGTATCAATCAGCCTGCAGCGGCAAGAGGACTCCAAAGTGCATTTGTAAATTTTTCTTACTTTGATAAGCCTTTCTTTGAAGGTATGTTTGGGGATTTCTACTTTCCTGATGGTACTAAACCTATATGGGAGTCTCTTTCCTGGTTACAACAAGACTTTATGCAATGGTTCAATGCTGAAAGATTAAAGTGTATACTTACCTTTCCTGTAGAATCGTTTGCGTTAGTGTACAAAAATGGTGAATTTGAGGATGGAGAATCAGCAGAATTTGTAGCACAAGAATATGCTAGAGGTCATAGCTTCTTTACCTATATTTCAGATACTGTTGATAGTCTAAGTTCTTGCTGTCGTTTGAAAAATATGATTACTACTAAGGAGTTTAGCTTTACTAATGGTAATATGGGAGTTCAAACAGGTAGTAAATCGGTTATAACTCTTAACCTTAATAGAATTGTACAAGATTGGTATAAAACAGGTAGAACTAATGAACAACCATTGGCTGAATATATAAACATTATCTTACAGAGAATTTATAAATATCACATAGCATATAATGAACTCTTGTGGGATATGTATGATGCCGGATTACTTCCTGTATATAAAGCAGGATTTATTGATTTAAACAAACAGTATCTAACTATAGGTATTAATGGTTTAAATCAAGCTGCAGAATTTCTTGGAATTAAATGTACTAAAAATGATGAGTATAAAGAGTTCTGTCAAAATATATTTAGTACAATAAAAGAATCTAATAACAAAGCTAATGGTAAATTTAATAATCATAAGCTCACATTTAATACTGAGTGTGTACCTAGTGAATCCCTGGCGGCTAAAAACTATAATTGGGATAAAAAAGACGGCTATGTAGTACCTACAGATACCAACTTATATGCTAGTTATGTATTTAAGCCTAATGACACTTCTGTTTCTGTACTAGATAAATTATATATGCATGGTAAAAACTTCGCTAATGATTGTTTAGATGGAGGCAGTGCAGCACATATCAATTTGGACCATCATTTATCAGTAGAACAATATCGAAAATTGTTAAAGTATGCGGCAGAAAATGGTTGTCAGTATTTCACATTTAATATACCTAATTGTGAATGTGACGATTGCGGATTTATAGCCAAGCAACCATTTAATAAATGTCCTAAGTGTGGTTCTACTTCAGTAAGTTTATACGATCGCGTGATTGGTTATATCACTAAAATTAAGAATTGGTCGGCACCTAGACAGATAGAACAGAAAACTAGAGTTTATAGTAAAAATATTTAATTATGGCAGAAATTAATTTTTAATTAGCTTTATGAGTAAGAAACTATTAAAATTTGAGGCAGAATGGTGCTCACAATGTAAAGCACTAAAACCTACTTTAACTAAGGTTTTGGAAGAATTTCCAGATGTTGAATTAGTTACAGTAGATTGTGAAGTAGATGGAGAGGAAGTTATTAAATATAATATCAGAAGTATGCCTACTCTTATTTATTTAAAAGATAATGTAGAAATTGATAGATTGACAGGTGCTGTTCCTGCTGATAAAATTCGTGAACTATTAAATAAATAAGTATGAAATTAGAAACTATTGTAACTTTAGAAATTGATGAATCTAAATTAATTGATTGGTTACATAATACACAATCTACTAAATCTTTAGATGAAATTATGGAATGGCTATCTACTCCAACAGGAGACGCAACTTTGTGTCATTGGATAGATGAGGAAACTGGTACATCATTTGATGAATTAGATGATTTCTCTTATTCAGAGTTAATAGATTACATAGAAGATAATTTTTAATTAGTTAGGAGACTCAGAAATGGGTCTCCTTTTTCTATTTAACTATGATTGAAAAGAAACAATTAAAATCAGTGAGTTGTTCATTAAAAAACTTTACTTATAGTAATTCTGAAGATTATATAGTAGTTACAGAATGGACTAATGGTGAAGGGTGGACAATACAAATTGGAGATAGAACCTTTGATTTACATAGTGGTGAATTATTAGCAATTAACTATTTAACCACTATGATAGATTATGACTATGACCAAGTATAAATTCACAATGGAAGAAGTAATTCTATTAGATTATGCAACAGGTGAAGTTTGGATTTATAATTTACCCAGACTTCAAATGACAGGGGAAGAAGTAGAAGATTGGCTAGATTCTATGGGACATCATTTATCAGATTGTGAATGGATGATAAGCTCACAAATCGTAGTTAATGATGAAAGACGTTAATTAAACTATTTAATTATGGATATTGATAAACTAATTACAGAAGCTCGTAAAAATGGCAATACTACAGAATTAGAAATTTGCCAATTAATTAAGGCAGCTTTTATTGAAAATCAACATTCTAAGAAACCTACTACAGTAATAGAAGTACTTAGAAAGATGGTTAAAGAGCGTGAGAAAGCTGTTAAAATGTATGAAGAAGCAGGAAGAAACGATTTAGCATTTAAAGAGGCTAATGAGATTACATTCATTAAAATGTATCTTCCTAAACAACCTACAACAGAACAACTTTATACGTGTATAGCTAATTTAGTTAAGTCTAATCAATTAACTATTAAAGATACTAAATATGTAATTGAGACTGTTCAAACTAAGTTTCCTACATCTGAAAAATCAGAAATAGTTAAAATATTTAAATCACTTATTTAATTATGGTAGTAGGTTATTATAAAGAGGTATATTGTGCTCTTGACATTAATATTGACCAATTGATAGCATTTCTAAAAGACATAATTAGAGATACTGATGTCAAGTGTGAATGTAAAGAGGATAAATATACCTTAATTATGGATAATCTAGATATATGGGTTGAAAGTTGGTTAGACGACCATTATCCAGATTTAGATGATAAGAGCATAGTCCTAATTATATGTCAAATTAGGGAATACTTAGAAAGTAACTTAATAAACTATCTATAATGTTCTTTGTATATGAAAAAACTATAAATGTGGCTAGTAAATATAACTATCCTATAGATGATTTATTTAATTGGTTTGCGACTAATTGGGATATATATACCGCTCTTGAAGATCTAGGAGATACTGCTACCCCACAAGATATAGTTAATGACATCTTTTTTAATCCCGACTGCTGGTATGATAGTTTTGTACGAGATATGGATTTAGAAGAAGATATAGTCGATAATTTACCTTCTGATGAACTGGCTGAACAGCTTAGAGATTTATTAGAAGATAAATTACTAGATTATTACACTAAACATTGGAAGGATTTAATAAATGAGCGAAGTACTAATAATTCCTGATTTGCATGGTAGAGATTTCTGGAAAGAGTCATGTAAGAATTGGAAAGATACTATTGTATTTCTAGGAGACTACCATGACCCTTATGGAGAATATGTTAAAGGAGAACCTAATAAAGAAGATTCTCTATATAATTTAAGAGAATTAGTGGGATTTGTAGAGCAAAGAGAGTTAGAACATCCTTATTCTACTATATGTCTATTAGGGAATCATGACGAAGCTTATTATACAGGTAATTTGAAGTGCAGATACGATTATCGTAATGCTGAAGAAATAAAACAGCTATTTAAAAGATTACATTTACAAGTTACTTATGAATTGTGGGATGCCAATACTGAGCCAACTAATAAATTCCTATTTAGTCATGCTGGAGTCACTTTAGATTGGTTAAATTGGCATAGTTTATCTATAAACGATTTAAGTAAATTAAATACCAGTTGTCAAATTTTAGAAGAAGTTCCTTATTCTAGAGGCGGACATTATAAATATGGTTCTTGTATTTGGAACTCTTTAGAAGACTATCAATGTGAAGAGCATATTCTTGAGTATTATCAAATATTTGGTCATACTTGGGGAGGAAGAACTACTCCTGTAATTAAAAGGGATTATGCTATGTTAGATTGTGCTAAAGCATTTATACTTGATACTGAAACTAAGAAGATTGAAGAATGCAAACACGATTAACTAGAATTGTAGAGGTAGATGTGTCTAGAATGGCAGATTGGTTCTTGACATATAATAAATTCCCAGAATCATATTCTAATCAAGATATATATGATTATATTATAGATAATCAGGGTGATATTCTAGAAAATTATTTATCCTATAGAGCTTATAAGTTTAATGATTTTGAAATATGTGATGTTGATATATTAAAAAAGGAACTATCTGAGTATTTAAATTGTGAAGCTTTATGACAGTAAATTGTAATATAGTATTAGATATTGATGTGACCGCTTTAATGAGTTGGTTACATTCTCTATTTCCTCCTAGTATAAAGGATACTGACTTTGCTAACAGAGTGGCATCTGATTGGCATTCCTATTTAAGAAGATATACTAAACTGACCTTTGGAATAGAAATGCTTTCTTTTGATGAAGGTCAAGAAGCACAATTATTTAAAAAATGTTTTTATAAATCATCTAATAAATGTTAATTCACTATACTGAATGTATTGATATATACGACTTAATTAGTTACACTAAAACTGATGAGCCAGATATTACTTTAGAAGAGTTTGGTGATAACTTGGATTACTATATAAGAGACTTTTTAAATATTAAATATCACATAGACATTGATGATATAAATACAGAGGATATAGATGCTATATGGGAAGAACTTAAAGAGATTTGGAATGCTTAAATATGTAGATACAATGGTGACATTCAGCGAGTTTCCAGATGAAATATCACTTTGTATAAATATATCTAATTGTCCATGCCATTGTACATCATGTCATAGTTCTTATTTAGCTAATGATATAGGTGAACCACTATATTTAGAAACTTTATATGCTTTAATAGATAAAAATGAAGGTATTACTTGTGTTGGCTTTATGGGAGGCGATTCTGAGCCAAAATATGTTAATACACTAGCTAAAGCTACCAAAGATATATATAATATAAAGGTTGGTTGGTATAGTGGAAGACAAGAATTGAGTAAAGAAATTGACCTTAATAATTTTGATTTAATTAAGCTCGGACCTTATATAGAAGAAAAAGGACCATTAAATAATCCAAATACTAATCAGAGAATGTATTTAGTAGATAATAATCAACTTAAAGACATAACTAGTAAATTTTGGAAATAGCAGTAATTGATAAACTTAATCACACTTTGTTAGTTAGGACTTTACAGAATAACACTAATATGTCAGATTATGAATACGCTGAAATGTTTATTAATTATAAATATTTCAAACAACCATTAGATACAATCGCTTGGGATATAATTAATAGGTTTGAATGACTAATAATTTAAATGAACCTACTTTAGAGATTACATTTAATGATGATTGTGAAGATTTTAGAAGTAAGATAGCTAATCTAGTTACAGATTATCCTAATCTTATCTTTCATGCTTATAATGAATGGCATTATAAAGAAAAGAAGAAGGCTTATAAACTTAAGGGAGGATATAGTGCTAGAATGACACCATTTGCTTTATTTAAAGATAATGTTCATACTATTCCTTTTTATAGTGAATCAGATGATTGTACTGTAGATAATATTAAAGAAATTTTAAACCGTTATTGTAATGATTAAAGTACCTGTAGTTAATGAATCTATTAATGAACTTCCTAAGTATGCAACATCTAAATCTGCTGGATTTGATTTTAGAGCAGATGTTTCAAAAGTAAAAGAGAAGTTTACTTGGAATTGTGTACTTAGCTATAAAGAAGATGGGACAATTAGTAAGGTGATTGTATGTCCTGGAGGTCGTGCACTTATCCCAACTGGTTTACATATGAGTATTCCAGAGGGTTATATGTTGGCAGTAGTAACTAGAAGTGGAATTGGCTTAAATAATGGTGTTACTATGGCTAATTCCTATGGAGTGATAGATGCAGATTATACTGGAGATATAGGATTGATTGTTCAGAATAATGGATTTGAACCATTTACAGTTGTAACAGGAGATAGAGTCGGTCAAGGTTTACTTTATAAAGTAGAGCAAGCTGATTTTGAATTAGTTAGTGAACTAGAGAAAACAGAAAGAGGTGAAGGTGGTTATGGACATTCTGGGGTTAAATAAACTCCAGAATTTTCTATTTAATAGATTACCTAATTAATTAGATTGACTAATTAACCTATTTAAATAGGAATAATGGTTACTAAGGAACAATTCGCTGAAATAATTAATACAGTAATAGCATTTAATAAGGAACTAGATAGATGGGATGATTTTGGTATTGATTTATTCAACTTACCATTAGGTGATATTACAGCCCGAATGTCTGAACTCACTTATACTAATCTGTTTACCGATGAAGGTATAGATTGGATTAATTGGTGGTTGTATGAGAAACCTGCATTATTTAAGGGAGAAGCAGACAATCAGGCATATGATGAGAATAACAATGTAATACCTACTGACACTATAGATGACCTTTGGAATATTGTTGAAAAGTATCGTAAGTAATGATTAAGTATTTATTAGGAAGAGCTTCTAATGGAAAATTAAGACAAGTATGTGTAGAATTTCACGAAGATTGGGATGAAGAACATAAGGGACTTCTTATAACTAGAGATTATGGTCAAGTTGGTGGTAAAATAACACATGCTCCCAATATATGGGTTACAGTTGGAAAAGCAGGAAGAACTCATAGAGAACAAGCTTTACTTCAATTTAACCATCTAGTTAAAGAGTATACTGATAAAGCTTATAAGATTATAGATAAATCTCCTGATGAATATACCTTAGATGAGCTTAATAAGATTTATGGTGAAGTTAAAATGCGTGGAGATACTGTTAAGCCAATGCTAGCTAAACAGGAATCAGCAGTAACTAATCGTAAAATCTTTGAAGATAGAGAATGGTATGGTAGCAGAAAGGTTAATGGGGTTAGATGTTTAATTTTCTACGACGGTAAGAATGTACGAACAGCATCTAGAGGAGCAACTAACTATGACTTAGCTATTAATCATATTATTACTCATCCATTAGTTGTAAAGTTCTTTAAAGCTCATAATGATGCAATTCTCGATGGAGAAGTGTATAAGCATGGACTATCACTTAATTTTGTGAGTGGGATATGTCGTTCGCAAAAAACGGCAGACGATGGCAAGGATTTAGAGTTCTATTGGTACGATATTGCTGACCTTGAACATTCGTTTGCTGATAGATTTAAGATTATGCAAGAATGGGCTAAAGAACTTGAACTTACTGAATTTAACCCAGAACGCCATTTGCCAAAAAATCAACTTCACATTCAATTCTTACCACAAGTTCCTATCAAAGGTTTTGACAATATGAAAAAACTACATGATAAATATGTAGCTGATGGATGGGAAGGTCTTGTAGTTAGACAAGCTAAATCTAAATATAAACCAGGTGCTAGAACTAATGATTGGATTAAAATCAAAATATATATAGATGCAGAATATCCTATTGTAGGAATAGCAGATGGTTTACGTGAAGAAGATATGTGTTTTATTCTCGAAACTCCAAATGGTCAAAGATTTAACTGTAAACCTATGGGTGATAGAGAACAAAAACATTGGTATTATGAACACATAAATGAACTCATAGGTAAACAATTAACTATTAAATACTTTGAAATGTCAGGTGTTGAAAGCTCAGAGGTTCCTCAACAACCAATAGGTATTGCAATACGTGATTATGAATAAATAATATAAAACTATATCAATGAAAATAAAACTGATAGGTAATGGGTCTTATGAAGTGATTTACAAAGATAAATCCATAGGTAGATTTGATAAGTATGATTTAGATAGATTAAATAATGCTCAAGTGGGAGCTATTCTAACTTTAAATTTTCCAGGCTAATCAAATGAAACATTATTTAATTAATGACTTTGAATTTACAAATGACGGTGTAAAAAAAGTTTTCTATGAGCTTTTAAATGAGGATGAATATAGACTTTATATGTATGCTAAACTTCATCTAAAAAAATTAGAAATAGATAGTCCCTATGAACATTTCAATGTTTTACAATTTGAACCTATAGAAATATCTGATATTGAATATTCTGTATTAGATAAGTATGAACCAAAAGGTTGTTATTATATACTTGCCTATTTAATACAGGATTTAATAGATAAAGCAGAAGATGTGGGTATTGAATTACCAGAATATACTTCTCAGATTACCGATGAACAATTAATGCAAGTGATTGATGAACTCAGCAACCGATGAAAATATCTATTCTTACATTCCAAGTAGTTTTAAATGTGCAGGATTTACTATTAAAATAGAAATATGTGATAAATTGCCTGACAATACTTATGGAGACTTCAATGATGTTAAGAATTTAATTAGAATAGCTAAATCTATTGAAATAGATAGGGAAGTAATTCAATTAACTAAGGAACAAATTATTAATACGCTATATCACGAAGTCGGACATTGCTTTCAATGGTATTATAATACAAATACTGATGAAGCACAGGCACAAGTGTTTGCCAACTTTATGCAAGAATTTATGAGAACTAAAACTTATAATCTTGTGGTAAATACTGTTCCTTTGGTTACTGAGAATACACAATCTAATTAATAGTATAAGTGCCTAAAAAGAAAATAGTAGTTCCAACTATTATAGAAAAGAAGCCAAAAGTTAAATTTGTTTCTAAATTAAAAGAATATTCAGTAACTTTTGATGCAAATATTAAAGTATGCCAAGGAGGGTTTGAATCAGCTCTTCCTTGGTGTATTAAAGTAGATAAAACCAAATATGCCAATTTAACTAAAGAACAAGTAGAATCTAAGGTTAAAGAAGCAATTAGATTAGCAATCTTAGATAAATGTCCTTGGGTATCTGAGATTATATCATTAGATAATATAAAGTTCTCTCAAGAATTATTAAATAATGAGGCTAGTCAAAGGCAAGAAAGCAAATGAAAACTACCTAGCTAAAGTAGTTAATATTCAGATATTTAAAAAGCATAGTGACCCAGAAGTTACTAAATTGAAATGTGCTACTATAGATGGATTTAACATCATCACATCAATAGATGCTGAACCAGGGCTTTATATTTATTTCCCTACAGCTTGTTGTATTAATCCTAATTTATTGTCATATAATAATTTATACAGACATAAAGAATTAAACAACAATCCAGAAAAGACTGGTCTATTTGAAGATAATGGTAAGGTTAAGACTGTGAAACTTAGAGGTGAATTATCAGAAGGATTTATAATGCCTGCTATAGATTTTACTAATTGGGTTACAGCTGAAACTAATAAAGAGATAGAACTTACAGAAGGAACAGAATTTGATACAGTAGAACATGAAGGTAAAACATTCTGGGTTAATAAGAAATATGTCGTTAAAAGAACACAAGGAACTCCTGGAGGAAGTTCAAAAGCAACACGTAAGGTTAAAAAAACGCTCGATAAGATTATCCTTTCTCAATTTAGATATCACTATGAGACAATTCAAATCAAGAAATGTCCTAATGTAATTCATCCAGATGATTTAATTCATATTTCAGAGAAAATTCATGGAACTTCACATATCTCAGCTTATATATTATGCCATAAAGAGCTTACTTGGAAAGAAAAACTAGCTAAATGGTTAACGGGAAATTCATTTGATGTTTATGATTATATTTATGCTTCTCGCAGTGTAATTAAAAATCAATATTATAATCCTAATGTAACTACTGGCTTCTATGGTTGTGATACTTGGAAGTATGCTGATGACTATTTACGTCCGTATTTGCAAAAAGGTATGACTATTTATGCAGAGATTGTAGGTTATAATCCAACAGGTACGTATATTCAGAAAGGCTATGATTATGATTGTATTCCACCTAATATATTACCAGATAAATTAGTATATGAACCAGAAATACATTTTAAAGTAAGACCTTATAGAATTACTTTGACTAATGTAGATGGTAAAGTACATGAGTTTAGTGCTAGGGAAGTTCAGCAATATTGTAAGTCAGTAGGTTTAATTCCAGTAACTGAATTGTATTATGGATATGCTAGAGACTTATATCCCGACCTTGATGAAACGCAGCATTGGCAAGAAAACTTCTTAGAAAGACTAGCTAATGATAAAAATTTCTATATGGAATGTAACTCACCTTCTTGTAAGAATAAAGTACCGCATGAAGGTTTAGTTATTAAAAAGGAAGACAGTTTGAGTCATGCTTGGAAATTAAAATGTTTTAAATTCTTGGATAAGTCACAAAAAGACCCTGAAATGGATGCAGAAGATGAATAAAATAATTAAATGGTTTAAGTATAATAGACCATTTTGTAAACTATGGAATGAGTATAGAAACCCATTCTATATATGGTGGAAATGTAGAAAGTGGTTTAATATTCCTTATATTCATTTCTATTGTGGAAGACTTACATGGTTCTTTGGCATGCCTATAACTAAAGACAAATATAATAAAATATTTGATTTTAGAATGAGTTCTTTAGGATGGAAATGGAAGTATAACCATGTAGAACATGAATGGGATCCATATATTATATTTACTTTCTTTAGGAGATGGCAGATAATGTGGGTATTTAACTATGTATATAAAGATGATGAAGATTCTTGTACTAGAAATATAGCTACTTGGGAAGCTATGTTAGATATAGTATTTAATAATAAGTCTCTTAATTATGTAGTTAAAGCTCACCAATGGAGTACACAAGATAATCAAACAATAGATATTAAAAATAATTTAACTTGGAATGGTTATTTTGAAATATTAAAAAATGAGAATTGCAGCACTAAGTGATTTACATGGGACATTACCAGAGATAGGAGAATGTGATTTATGTTTAATAGCTGGAGATGTAATGCCTCTAAGTATTCAACATCTATCATCACCTTCAATTGCTTGGTTATTTAAAGAATTTTTAACTTGGCTTAAGAATATACCATGTAGAAGTATATATATGGTGGCAGGAAACCATGACAAAATAGCTGAAACTAACTATCCAGTAATGAAGGCTTTAGAATATTTAACAGATTTCAAATTTACTTATTTACAAAACACTTCAGATACATTTGTAACTGATGAACAATCTTTAAATATTTATGGTTCTCCTCAATGTCATAAATTTGGTAATTGGTCATTTATGCATGAAGAACCATTTTTAGATGGTTTATATAGTCGAGTACCTGATGATATAGATATTTGGATTACACATGATACTCCTAAACTTGGAGATTTGGATTTACTTCCTCCAAGTCAATGGAATCCTACAACAGTTCATGCAGGTGGTGAAAGTTTAGCTAAATGGATTATTAAAAAGAGACCGAAACTAGTTATATGTGGGCATTTGCATACTTGTAAAAGTAAAATATTGAATATTAAAGGCATATTAATAGTTAATGTATCTATATTGAATAACTCTTATGAGAATGTATATAAGCCTACATATATAGAATATACAAATGGCGAATTTAAAATTCTAGATTCACAAGATTAAACTAATTAAATAGGATTTTTAAATATGGAACAAGCAACATTTAACAGAATGGTAGTAGAGTTTAATGAACTCGTAGAAAAGACTGAAAAATTAAGAGATTTTTTACTTAATGAATCAGATAAAGCTCCTATTGATAACTTAAATAAGGATTTACTTATCTCCCAGCTTAAAGCAATGGAGACTTATCAAGGTATTTTATCTATTAGAATTGGTTTAAATAATAAAGAAGGATGGTTAAACCAATCAACTACAGAAAACCATACTAACGAAGAAGATATAGTACCTAATGCTTCAGATAAAGAAGTAACTGAAAATGCTGATGTAGTTAGTGAATAAAAACTTTATCGACCGAAGCGATTCCTTAATTAATAAATATTTTAGAGATGTAGCTAAATATAAGATGTTAGATACTGAAACTACTAATGATTTAATAGTTAAGGCTCAAAAGGGAGATAAAGCAGCTAAAGATAAAGTAGTTTGTGCTAATTTACGATTTGTAGTTAAAGTAGCTAAACCTTTTCAAAATAAGGGTATTCCTCTTATTGATTTAATTAGTGCAGGTAATTGCGGCTTAATTAAAGCCATAGACTATTTTGATACTAAAAGAGGAGTAAAGTTTCTTACTTATGCAATATGGTGGATTAAACAAGCTATTTATACTTCTATTTATTGGCAGGCTAGAGAGATTAGGCTACCAATATCTCAGCAAATATTGATAATTCAAATAGTAGATGCTACTAATAAATTTATTAAAGAAAATGGTAGAAATCCAAATACTATTGAATTACATGAATTAACTAATATTCCTACTGCCCAAATAGACTATCTTAGTCAGTTCTTTAATAAACTAGCTAGTTTTGATGAATATATTGGTGGTGATGAAGAGCATAATCAATTAGGAGATATTATTCCTGATAAGAGTGTTAATGTCGAAAATGAAGTAAATGAACACATGGTTTCTAAAGAAATAGATGGTTATTTATCTAAATTAACGCTGAGAGAACATGATATTCTGTTACTTTGTTATGGCATTGGAGTCCCACAAATGAAAGTAACTAAAATAGGAGAACTATTTGGATTAGGTAGGGAACGAGTAAGACAAATAAGAGATAAAGCATTAGAGAGATTACGTAAACGATTTGGACAAAGTTTATTTAAATTATTATGACCAAAGAAGAATTGTTGTCGGGTGATTGGTGGTTAGTTAGAGCTGAATATCCTGTATCTTGTGATGCTTCTATTTATGAGGTCTTTGAATCTGATGAAGACCCATTAAATGAGGTAGATTATGCAAATGAACTTACGGATGAGTGTATTAATTCCTATGGTTATCTGAATGACTTCTATTATGATTCTAATTCTGATTCAGATGAACAATATGAACAATGGTATCAAGATCAATGTGACAGTATTTCTCTTAGCTCTGAAAAGATAACAGAAGAGACTATAGATAGATATGGACTTGATTGGTTATCTGCTCGCATTTAATGGAAGATTATACAGAATCTGATGATAATTTTGTAGATGAATTTACATTATCAGATAAAGACACTGGTTATATTGATGAAATATTTTAATGTGTAATTATCCTATGGGAGCTGCCAATGACCTAGATGCTCCTTACAATCAGCCTTTAGATAGAGATATTCAAGTAGAAGTTAATGTAGAAGTAGGTACATTTGTAAATATTACTCTGCCCCAATATTTAGAAAATGGACACTTGAATATAAATGAAGATGAATTACATGAAGCTGTGGAACAAGCTATAAAGGATAAGTTAAATATAGATAATGAAGATATAGTACTAAATGATATATCTATTTGCGATTATCGATGATTTATTTAGTTAGTAATCAAAGACCACTGTTTGAAACTGATGAATATAAAATGCTTTCTCCCAAAGATGCTGTAGATATGGTATTCTCTTGGGAGAGAGTACAATTTGATACTGAAACTACTGGGCGTAATCCTCATATATGTAATTTATTATGTTCACAGTTCGGTAATAAAAAAGCAGACACTCAAATAGTTGTAGATAATAGTACAGTAGATTTTAATTTATTTAGACCTATTCTTGAAGAAAAACTTATTATTGGACATAATCTGAAGTTTGATTGTCAATTTAGTTATAAATATAAAGTAATTCCAAGGCATGTCTGGGATACTATGATAACTGAACAGTTTCTACATTTAGGTTATGACCCTAAAAACATTAGATATAGTCTGCAGGCTGTAGAAGAACGCAGATTAAATAAATTTCTTGATAAATCTACTAGAGGAGAAATTATTTGGAGAGGTTTAGATACTAAAGTCATCAAATACGCAGCTGGAGATGTTGTAGACCTTGAAGATATAATGGAACTTCAAATACAGGATTGCATAAATAATCATTGTTTACAAGGAGCTAAACTAGAAAATGCTTTTGTTCCTGTAATAGCTTATTTAGAGTGGTGTGGTATTAAGCTGGACGTAGAAAAATGGAAAGCCATAATGACTAAGAATGAAAAACAGAAAGAAGAAGCATTATCTGAACTAACTAAATGGTTGTGGAATTATACACAAGAAAATGTTACTCCAGGATATGTATATGAGAATGTGGATTATATGCAACCATTTGCTGATAAGAAAATAAAAAAGTTGCAAAAACAACATTTTGCTCAGTACAAGCATGAGAAAACTTTAGAATCTGATATTTATTCATTTAGAAAATGGGTTAAAAATCCTTATTTCGAGAAACAGCTTCAAGGTGATTTATTTTTAGGTTATAGTGAAGAACCTATTTGCACAATGAATTGGAATAGTCAAGATATGGTTATTCCTTTACTTCAAAAAATGGGTTTTAAAACAAAAACTGAGGATAAGAAAACTGGAGAATCTAAAGAAAGTATGGTTGAGAAACTTATCAAAAAGCAAAAAGGTATAAATGATGAATTTATAGATTTGTTTTATGATAGGTATCAGAAATCTGTAAAAGTATGCAGTACTTATGGACAACAATATATTGATGCTATTAATCCTATAACTGGTAGGATTCACACTACTTTTAAACAACTTGGTGCATCATCTGGTAGAATGTCTTGTGGTAACTCACAAGATTCTGACGCTGATTTAGCTAAATATAAAGGTATTCCTGCTTCTAGATGTAAGTTTGTTCAATTACAAAATCTACCAAGTGATGATGATACAAGAGCTTCTTTTATTCCTGCTGAAGGTAACCTAATGTGTTCCTGTGATTATTCAGCATTAGAGAGCAGATTAGGTGCTGATATATATAATGAACCTTCCATGATTAAGGAATATCTTGAGGGATCGGGTGATATTCATTCGCTAACAGCTAAACACTGTTTTCCAAAAGAGTTAGAAGGTATTGAAGTTAAAGATATTAAAGATAAAAGACCTGACCTTAGAAAGAAAGCTAAACCAGTAGAGTTTTCACAACAGTTTGGAGGTTCTGCTAAAGCCATTCAAAACTCGCTTGGCTGTACAATGGGAGAAGCTAAAGAAATAGCTGAGAATTATAATCAAGGTTTTTCAGGAATAGCTAAATTTAAAGAAAAAGGTTCTGCTTTTGTTAAAGAACATGGTTATATTGTTATATGTAAAAAGACAGGACATAAAATTTATTGGGAAGATTGGGAAAAGTGGAAAGAAATAGAGGATGTTCCATATGAAATTAGAATTAGAGAGTATTCTAAAGAAGAATTACGTGAACATAGTATGGCTGGTAGTAAATGGGGAAGAATGGCATTAAATAGTCCTACTCAAGGTACAGGTATTATAATCTTGAAGTTTGCTATGTGTAGATTTTTTAAATGGATTGTAGAAAATAATCTATTTGAAATAGTTCGTATATGCGATCTTGTCCATGATGAAGCTGTAATTGAATTTCCTAAGGAGATTAAAGATACAGTACCAGCTAAACTGCAAGAATGTATGGAGTTTGCTAGTTCTATTTTCTGCGATAAACTACCTATTCCAGCAGTACCAGAAACAGGAGACCATTGGATACATTAATATATATGGAAAGATTATTAATTATAGGAATATTACATTTAATACCTTTCATTATTTGTACATATTTAGTAGTACTTAGAAATGAAGTAGGATGGTGTGGATTAATGCTAGTAATATTTATTAGTTTAACATTAACTTTAAATTTTGAATTAGATAGAAACGACTAAATATGATATTTATAATTCATCATCCAGATGGCAGGAGAGAACAATACTCTAATCATTATGATGAAAGTATTGAATCAGAAAGAGATGCAGCATTTGATGATGCTTATATGACATTTCCTGGATGTTATATCGAATCTTTTTAGTTAAACTATTTAATTATGAAATTAACAGGTTATACAGAAATTGATGATGTAGTATATGATGCAGATTTGCTATTAGCATTTTCTGATTTTATTGCAGATGATTCGATTGAACATGACAAAGCTCATTTAATTGAATGTCTAAATAATAGATTAGAAGATGATTGTCCAGATTTCAATTTAGATGAAGAATCAATAGATAAAGCTATTTCTGACTTAAAGAAATTAGTTAAATCAATTTTAAATAATATTGATTAATGACATTCGACTATGAAACTAGACTATTAATCAGTGAGTGTGTAATTATTGGTATTACTACATTTATATTAGTTTCTTCATTATTAAGTTATATTTATTAAATGAGTAGAATTATTATAACTAGAGGGCTTCCTGCAAGTGGGAAGTCCTTTTTTGCTAAGCAATGGGTTCTTGAAGACCCCGAACATAGAGTTAGAATAAATCAAGACGACATTCGACTTATGTTAGGTAAATATTGGGTTCCTGAAAGAGAAAAATTAGTTAAAGTTATCCAAGATAATGCTATAGCTAGAGCTATACAATATGGATTTGATATTATTATAGATAATACTAATTTAAATCCTAAAACTCTTGAACAACTAACTAAATTAATTACGGAATGTGGACTTCATGTAACTAATTTAATAGAGTATAAAGATTTCTTTGATACCCCATTATCTACTTGTATAGAGCGTGATAAAAATAGAGAACTACAAGTTACTGAAAAAGTAATTAGAGGATTCTTTGAAAGATATAAAGACATTTACCCCTTAAATGGTAATTAGTTATGTATTTAATTAATGTAACTTTCTACGGTTGTAACTATGGTCGGAATAATCAAACTTATATTATTCCATGTCAGAATGCTGAAAAAGCCTTGAAAAGACTATCTAAGCAAATTAAAGAAGAATATGACTCTAATGAGTATATGATTGAACACATGGAATATTTACATGATACTGAAATATTAGGAATATGATATTTATAATAGATTATAATATAACTCTTAAATCTGGGACTCTCTTCGGTAAACAGATTAAGGTTAAGAATAAGGAGAATGAACTAATAGCTAAATGTTCTCTTGAAAACTATTTAAAGAGAAAATATGGTGATTCCTTCATATCTTTAACTATAACTAAATGCGTTGAAGACATAGTTAGTAGATTTGAAGAAATGTTTGGTAATTCTGAAAATCCATTTAAATGGTAGATAATTTTGATATTTTATCCTCTTGGTTTGACAATCTCATATACCAAGGGGATTTCTTCTTTGTACAAGTGATACAGAGAAAGAAAGAATGTAATATTGGAAGTAACAATAATATAATTAAGGATTATCACTTCTTTGATAAGGAAACATTTTTAGAAAAGAAGGAAGAAATAACTACATTGTGTAAAACTTTTAATGCACGAGCTTATTTCTGGGTAAATCCTAGAAATTGTAAACAAGTACAATTTGAAATAATTAGAGAGGCTACAGAAGCTATTGAGTGTAATTCTAGAAAACTATTTAAATGTGTATCTAAAGCTATAGGTCAAAGAAGAAACTCTAACTATAAATCAATCTGGATATTAGATTTTGATACTAAAGATAGAGAATTGATTAATAAATATATTGATTTAGCTCAAAATTGTAGACATTCTGGTAGTAATATTTTATTTGACATATTACCTACAGTTAATGGTTATCATGCCCTAACTAAAGGATTTGATTTAGAGCAATTTAAACAGAAACTTGCCCTAACTAAATTAGATAATATAGATATACATAAAGATAATCCAACTGTATTGTATTATGAGTAAAACAGAATGTCATTCAGGAATAATAACTAAAAGTTATTTATCTTCTGAAGACTGTAGAAAATTGGTTCAAAAAAAGTATCCAAATAGAACAACTCCTTTTTATAATTCATGGGAGTCTGACTTAGCTGATGAATTTTATAACGAATATATAATTCTTAATGGTGTGTTATATAGTATAATGGATACAGAAATAGACGAAGATAATACGTTTTTAACTAAGGTTACTCCTTATAGTTATAAATATATCTCCACTTTTTACAATGGTGGAACTTGTTTATCAGAAGAATTAGGAAGAGCCTTAAACGAATTAAATAATGAAGAAGTTTAGTATACTATTACTAATTAGCACATTACTAGTCAGTTGTAGAATAGAGGTTAAAGAACAAACTACCAGTAAGATTCCATTTGATTATGTTGTAAAATTTAAATATAGGGGACATTCTTACATCAGTTTTGAAAAAAGTTATAATCAAGTCGGTTTAGGCGGTGTAGTCCACGATCCTAATTGTAAGTGTAAACATGAGCAATAAACTTGGAGTATCTCTAGTTAAGTATCTTTGTCCCATATGTGGTAAAGAAGCAGAAGAAGGCATTATTATGAACTCTTTACTTACTGAAAAGAATGCTAAAGAAGTAGAAGAGTTAAATGGTAAAGCTATTGGATTTGCTGACCATGCTTGTAAAGAGTGTGCTAAATATAAGGATGATGCAGTATTCTTTATTGGTATAGATGCTAGTAAATCAGACTCTAATAATCCATATAGAACAGGACAACTAGTAGGAGTTCGTAAAGATGCTGCATTAGTTGAACAATGCAAGAAATATATAATTACACTTAAAGATAATTCACAATTATGTTATATAGATGAAAAATTAGGAGAACAGATAGGACTATGGTCAAATCAATGAATCCAGACTTATTAAATCCTACTCAGGTTTATATAGGTCGATTAAAGAGTAAAATTAATACTCTTGAAAAAACTATAGCTGAATTTAAAAAGTATGACAAGAAAAGAAAGGAGTACTACAAGGATTTAGCTATACGTGTTGGTGAATTAGAGTCAGAATTAGCAGAATACAAAGATTTAGAAGACCCTACAGGAAAGCTTCAGAATAAAATAAAAATGCAACGTAATACTATTAGAAGTTTACAAGCTATTCTCAATATCAAGAATGAAGAATTTCCAGAGGATATGGATTTAATATCTGCTAAGAATGAAATAAAATCTCTAAGAGAAAAAGTCGAAGTTTTAACTAAGACTAATAATCATCTTAGAAATTCTGTTTCAGAATTATGTTATAAATTAAATGGGTAAAAGTATTCAAAGTGAATTATTTAAAGATTTAATGTCCTCACTTTTTCCTACTATATCAATATTGGATTGGGGAGAAGATATAATATCAGATGTTAAGAACTATAGAATTAACATTAATGATATTAAGAATGAAGATTTTAAACCAAAAGAATTTGTATTAAAAATTGATTTTTCAAAAAGGAATGAAGTTAATTAAACAAAGTTTTCAATTTGTAAACCAAAAAGGGTTTACTTTAAAAGATATTTATAAACATATTGAGTATTGTGCTCGTATTAGTTACAAGAGTCAAGATAGAATTACTGATGATTCTTATGAGAAATTTGTAAGTATGCTTATAAATAGAGAACATGACCGTCCTTTAGAATTTGGCACCATACATCTATTAACTAATTATAAGGGTTTTATAGATTTACAAGAGGCTTTATTATCTGCTAAAATGTATAATGACCAATGGCTACATTATGAGGAAGTAGATGAAAATCTTGTATATATAACTACTAACTATAGATACTATTTAGCTATGGTTAAAGTATTTCCTTGGATAGCTAGTTACTTAGATGAGTCTGATTCTAAGTATTATCCTAAAAGATACACTGTTCATATGGTACTTAGTAGAGGAGTTATGGATGAGTTTAGAACTCATATAGGATTATCTTATTTAGCCGAAAGTACTAGGTATTGTTCCTATAATAAGGATAAATTTGGTAATGAAGTAACATTTATTGAGCCATGTTGGGAAATAAGAGGAACTAATTACATTGACTATTTACAAGAAGCTGAAAAAGGATATTTTCATTTATTAGATATGGGATGGAAACCCCAACAAGCACGTTCTGTACTTCCTTTAGGTATTAAATCTGAATTAATTAGTTGTGGATTTGAGGATGCTTGGTCTAATTTCTTCCTTAGAAGATGTGCTTCTGATGCTCACCCTATGGCTCAAGAAATAGCTAAACCAATGCACGAGGAATATTTAAATCTGATTAAATGTTAATAATATCAATTATTATTTATATAGTATCTATAGTTATAATTGTTATCTGTGTGAGATATTATGATAGTACTTATGATAATACTGACCATTTGGTAGTATTCATGTTTTGTCCTGTTTTAAATACATTAGCAGCTATAATATATATTTATATAATAATATCTATTTGTGTTCCTAATTTAAATGATGCTTTATATAAACTAATTAAATATGGACGAAAATCTTAAAGAGTATTTAAGAAAAGAATTTTATAAATGTAATCATAATAAATATTTACATTATTTTGAGCTTTGGGTTAGTAATTTAACTAAGGCTCAAATAGCTTGGTATAAAAACTATTATGGGGAAAAATAATTAAATATATTTGTGATAAATGTGGAAAGGAAATAGATAGAACTGTTGAATATGGCGTACTTTATGGTGCAACACAAAATTAGGACATACTTATAGTTCCGAAACATCTTTTACAGTGTTAGATACATATTATTTATGTCATAATTGTTTGGATAAAGTTAGACATTTAATCTTTTAAAATAATGACTGATTTAGATAGAAAAATAGAAGAGATATTAAAACAGCATCCATGTGGAGAAGACTTCTTTAATCATTTAGATAGTATGATTAGAGAAAACCGAGATATTATTGATTTGAGTTATAATTTATTAATAGATTACATTAATAATAATCTTGAATACTTCTGGAGAGAAGGTTTAATATTAACAGGAGCTTTTGGGCAAGTTGTAATTAATACTTGTGATAATTTGGTTGATGATTTTGGCGAAGTTATTATAGCTCCTGGAGGATTAAGACAAGAAGGAGTTAAAGCTAATTTATTAATAGATTATGTGGAATCTGATGAATTTATTTTATTTGATGATTCTTTCTATAGTGGAACTACTAGAGATAAATTAGAAGCTGCTTTACAAGAGTATAATTCTAATGCTAAAATTATTCATACTGTCTGTATATATGATGGCGGACATGATAATAATGTAACTTCTTTATATAAGTATTATAAATAATGGCAAATAAAATTGGACAATGGGAACCTACTTGGAGCTATAAAGTTCCAGACGGTCCTCATGCAGGCAAAACATTATGGAGTGGCAGATATTGTGCAGTAAGTTGTGTAATATTAGCTAAGGAAATAGTAGATAATGAAGAGAAATGGTTTATATTAATTAATAAACGAGGAAAGGGAACTCCTGATGACCAAGGTAAATGGAATATGCCTTGTGGTTACTTAAATAATGGAGAATCTGCTACACAAGCTTGTGCTAGAGAAACTGCTGAAGAGTGTGGTGTTTACCTAAATAATAAACTATTTAAATTAATTAATGTGGAGACCGCTCCTGAAAAATGTAATAATGGTAATGTCACTCTTAGACATTTATGTATATTAAATAAAAGAGCTACTATTCTAACTAAGCAAGAGGGTGGTGAAAAGAATGAAGTAGAATCTGTTAAATGGATTCCTATTTCTGATATACCTAATTATGATTGGGCATTTAACCATAAGACCACATTACTAGCTAATATTATACCTAGTATAGATACTATTTGCTATAAATATTATAATAATGATTTAGTAGTAGGATATGAGTAAAATACTTATATATAATACCTTATGTGAAATAATTTAAACTGTATAAATTATGTATTTAGTAGAAGAAACATTTAAATATTTAGTAGAGGACAAAGATTCATTTACTTCTGTTGAGAATGTATTAGATATTTGTAATTCTTTTCCGGCATGTGTTTGGGAGAATACAATAAATCCTTTACCAGTATCATCTAATGATTCAAATTATCCTTGGGGTAATTCAGACCTTAAAATCAGTAAATCTATAACAATAAATCCAGAAAAATTGGCTAGATTAATTAGAACTGCCGAATTTGGAATAGCTCTAGCTAACGGGGGAGTTAGTGACTGGGAATTTTATAATGAAGCACTTAGTAGTTATGAAGAAGAATTTGGAGATATAACAGATAAAACTGATGCAGAAGTAATTAAAATTATTTAAACAATGAATAATAATCTATTTGACACTGTAGTTAATTGGTACAATATTTGTTTCACTTTAGGGGATTATTCTAACGATGGTCATGGACATAGTGAAGATTTTCACATGATAGCTAATTATCCAGTTGACCAAATTGAAATGGCTTATGAACAAGCTAGTTGTAGATTGGGTTTTGACTTCTGTCAAAAATGTTGTATTGATTATGGAGAATGGAGAATAAAGCCTTTTTATGCTAGCAAATTGTCAGCTGAGGATATTATTGAATATGATTCAGAAATAGAACCAGCAGGCTACGAGTTAGGATGTGAGACTACTTGTGAAGATGAGTTTATTGAAATCTTTGTTAAAATTGTTCAGCTTGTCTTACCTGATTTTGAAATGAAGGAAAGAGACTTAGAGGAAAAATGTCTAGGACCATTAGAAGGAGCTGGTTATGGATTGTTCGATTTGTAAATATTCTAGTTTAAAAGGTAGTCCAAAGGATTTAGCTAGACTAATTCAGCAATCTATGGATGAAAATCCTGACAGAAAATTCTTAACTATTTATCCAGAAAATTGGTTAGAGTATAATCATTGGAAAGTATTATGTAAAGAAATAAAGAAAAATAAATTATGATAGAATCTTGGCAATATTGTGATTTAATATATGTTATCAAACAAGATAAGATAATTAAAGCCAGAATTACAGGAATTAGTGTTGGTAAATCTAGGATTTATTATAGTCCTTGTAGTAATCATAAACTTGAATATTGTATATCTAATGAAAATTGTTTTAATACAGAAGCCGAAGCTCTGTTATATTTAAAGTCTGAAAAAGAAGAAGATTTAGCTCTGACAATAAAAGAAATAGATAAACATACTGCTTCTAAGCTTGAATTGGAAAAACAAATATCTGATATAGAAGATAGAATAACAGAACTCGGTTTGTGTATTAATTAATTATGACATTAATATTTAATTTAAAAAGGAGTAATACTAAAAGTAAAAGAACTCATAAGAAATTTCCAAGACACAAATTTAAAGACATTAATACAATACCTAAGAACTTAAAAGAGTGGGGCTATTGTAAACATAATTGGAATGACGATGATTATACTTATTTAAATGGTAATATTAAAAAGTTTCTAATGCATAATTTAGGTAAACCAATTAATAAGGTATTTTCTAAGTTTTTACAAAGATGTCATAAATTAGGAAGATTTAATCCTAAAGAAGAGTTCTATAGTTGGATTCAAAAGAAAGAAGAAATATCTAAATGGTATGGGGGGTTTTACCTAACTAATGGTATTCTTAATTATAAAAAACCTATTAGATATGTAAATCCTAAGCAATTAGACTATCAAGTAAATCAAAATAGATTTAACAAACTTGATTTACATAGTTTAATTAAATTACTGTATGAAACTCATGTTCCTCAATGTTTAGGTGAATATAGAAAGTATAATTCGGAATACACCTTTTATATGGACTATACTTCACCAAATGATGGATATACAGATTTGATGCTTGAAAAATTTAGACGTAGAAAGGCATCTATAGATGGGGTGGGATATGGTATTAATTTAGACATAATTGAAACTCAAACTGGCAAAACTAAATATAATTATAGTATAGTTAATGATTGGTTACAGAGTAATAATCCTACTATTTATTTTTATTACTTAGACAAATAATTTATATCAGTATATTAATAATTCTCATTATTTTATGTATATTATCTATAATAAATATAAAACATAAAGATGATATTATTTTTATTTTAGTAGCTTTATTAAGATTAATAATAGAATTAATTAGACAATTTTAAATTTGTTATGTATTTATTAATAACTATATTCCTAATTTTAATTAGTGCTTCATTAATTAGATTCTGGAATAATCAAGAAGTCTTTTGGACAATATTGATATTACTTAATTTATTCATATTAATTACACATTATGTAATAAATGGTTAAATATACATTAGAAGAAGCGAAACATATTTGGGTAACATCAGATACTCATTTTAATCACGCTAATATAATTAAATATTGTAATCGTCCATTTTCTTCTGTTGAGGAAATGAATGAAGCTCTTATAAATAATTGGAATAATGTGATTTCTCACGATGATACAGTTTATCATTTGGGAGATTTTGCTATGGGTGATAAATCACTTATCCCAGAAATCTTAGGGTGTCTAAATGGACATATACACTTTATTATGGGAAACCATGATAATTTGAATATTATCAATAATTTAGTTGAGAAAAATCTATTAAAGTCAATATTTTGGGAAGAAGTAATTAAAATAGGAAAGAAAACTATAATTATGAATCATTATCCATTTGGTTCTCTTCCTGACCCATTATCTAATAATCCCGTAATTCAGCTTCATGGTCATGTACATAGCACCCCAGACAAGCCTTGGATAGGGTTAGATAATCAATATGACATAGGTGTGGATAACAATAATTTCGCACCTATAAATTTATGTGATGTATTAGAGAAGATTCATTATAAAATACATATTAAGTAATGCAATTAATAACTCCTGATTATATAAATCTTAATCTTAATCTTTTTAAATATTTACAGAAGATTGGAATACTTCCAGATGATTCTAATGTTAGAGATAATAATGTAGGAGAAAGTAATTATTCTAAGTCAGTTATTCAACCTTGGTCAATTTGGCAAGATTGGAAATTAAATCCTTGGGATGCAGATATAATTAAACGTATTTATAGAACTAAAGTATTGCAAGGTAAAACTGAGAATGAAGCTAGAATAGAAGATTATCAAAAAATTATTCATATATGTCAAGAGAGAATAAGACAATTACAAAATAATTAAATACAATTTAAGGCGGTGTATGGGAGTTAAATCCTGTACATCGCCTTATTTTTTTAAGGGCAGGTCAGTGGATTCCATTGGCTCGCCCTTATTTTTTTTAATTTTGCTATTTAGATATATGATACTTATTACAATATTTACATTGATAAATAGTATAAGTAAGTAAGTTCATTTTTCTAAGATATTTATTAGCTAAATCTATAGTATCAAATGTAAGTTTAGTCTTACCAAGTTTATTAAAGTGGTATCTAGGATATTTGTTATTTAAATTGTCTCTAGGTCTCATAAGATATTTGTTTTAAGGCGATTTCCTTCGGGGAGTTGCCCTTATTTTTTATTAATCTTCTTGAAAAGACTAGTTAATACAACTAAGAACTGGTCTCATTTGTCTTGCTGCGGAGAAAGAACTACAAAGAGTCTATTCCCAATTCTTATCTCCTGTAAGAAATTTCCATCCATTATTTACCTAATTAGTAGCATAACTTATAGAAAATGGATTCCAATCTTCAATAAACCCAAATAGAGAATCTATCATGTTAAAATCTAATGCTGAATTTGTAACAGTCTTTGCAATTAATTTAAGTGCAGTTGCCGACATAGCATCTTCCATGTGTCCTGATTTTTTAGCATTTTTAATTTCATCATCAGCTAGTCCTCCTAGTAATCCTCCTAGGATAGAACCTATTAATAACATACCTAGTAAATCAGTAGTTATTAATTTCATATTCTATTTATATAGTTTCTATAAATCTTCATCAGCTCCATCTAACTTTTCTTTCCAAGCTTCTTTAAGATTACCCTTATGACCTACAGTTCTTTTAATCACATCGTACAAAGTTAAGAATGCTCCTTCTTCAAATCTACCTTTCCACTACATAAATGGTATTTCACTAGCTCTAGGGTCACCTTCTTCCACTGGCATAGACGAATTATCAATATCTCCATTTTCATTTACTGAATAGAAACATTTTTTACCATTAGGACTTATCATCTACACCCATCTTCCCTATGCTTTAATACCTCCTGGAGCAAGATACTGATTTTTCTTACCCGACCAATATGTCTACATCTGCATCATTAAGCCTCCTAAGAAAGTAGATTGCCATAGAGATTTCTTAGAACTATCATAGTAACCATACATAGTGTCGCCAATAGCTTTCATAGCTTCAGATTCCTTATTAGAATAGGCTTTAGGCAAATTTGGTTTGTCTAGGTCTATTGTATATAATGTTCCATCAGCATTTCTAGCATTTTCTCTAACTAACTACTACGCAGTTGCTAGAAATAGAGCTTTGGCTTTATTATACTCTTCAGAACCTCTAGGTTTATTAAATAAAGCCTCAAACCTTGTATCCTTTTTAATATCATAAACTAGGTTTCCATTTTTGTCTATAGAGTGTGCATCATAACTGCCATCTGCTAGCATTTGTGCAGTAAATATAGACATTCTATTATAGAAATCAGGTCTAGAAGACCAATGGTAAGCTAGTCTACCAAAAAAGTTGAATAATCCGTGTTTGTTTGTACTATTATTTTGAGCAAAAGAAGCTGCATCCATATCATTTATTCCATATAAAGCATTACATCCTTCTATAACTGATGGCTTTTCACTATAATGAAATAAATCTTTATAGACAATACCCATAGCTTTTCTCATATTGTCAAAACTGAATGTTTCCCTTCCATCTGGTCTAGTTATAACTAATTTACCTGCTTTCCAAATACCTTCAAGACTTTGATAAGTCATTTGGAGTGGGGAAAATGCAAGAGCCATCCATGAAGCACCTCTTTGTAAAAACCCTGTAAGTCCTCTTAAATGTCTTAGCTAAGGGTCGTCTATAGCTAATTTATTTATTTTATTCTATACATACTCCTTTATATACTTTTCATCAGATGAATAGTCAGCTCCCTAATTATTACCCATTACAGCAAGCGATATATAAGCAGCTTTAATAAGAGGCATTCTATCCTCCATAGCCTACTAAGTAGCATAAGCCATCATATGAGTGCCAAGAATCTTTTCAATATCTGTCTCAAAACAATTAGACCCGTATTTACCCTACAATCTCTTAATTAAATCAAGTCTATTAGGACCACTTCCCTAATCCATAGTATTTATGGCTTTAAATATCTCCCCATCAATACTCTACTATTGGTCAATTTCGTCAGATAAGTACTTAGACTATACATCTTTTAATGTATTTTTAATGCGTTCTCCAAATGTTTCTCCATTATCTTTACTAATTAAAGGTCTTAATTTACTCTTCAACCATCCTAACCATCCATCTGCATTAATTTTAGAAGCAGCACTTGCTCTGATCAGAGGAACTTGAAAAAAGTCTGAGTCATTAGCTTCTACTTTGTCTTTAATAATCTCGGGAGTCCAATCTGGATGTTTATTTTTAGCTATTTCAGTAAGTGCATACTTTAAGAACTCTCTTTTATGTTCGGGAAGTGAAGTATCTTTCCATGGATTTTTAAACTTAAAGTCACCGTCTTTGTCATAGTAAGTCATGTCATTATATAATGATGTTTGATTTCCAGTTACATACTCACTAACAACTCCATAATTCTCAGCTCTCTTTAATTCTCTTACTTTGTTGGATAATTCATTAAGCCTTCTAATAGACATATCTCTAGTATTCTAATATCCATCTAGAGCTAACTAAGTCACCTAGTTAAGTAATCTATTACCAAAATTACCTGGGTTATCAATCATATTACCAGACATACCATTCTCTAAGACATTCAAGCTATCTAAAAAAGAACTATGTGCTTTTGTTTCCTATCTAATATCAAATCCACTAAGCTCTGCAATAGCTCTAAGAGTCATTTGATACATCTACTTAGTATATTGCTAGTCATAATTCTGCATTTCTGAATAGATACTCTTACCTTTATTCTCACCTCTAGTTAGAACATCTTTGTTCATTCCAAAGTCTCTTTCTAACTTTGTTTTTAACTAGTTAAGAGCTTCAAGACTTTCCTCAATATTATTAGGTTCAAGAGAACTCTATAATTCAGTCATAGCTGGCTTAAATTTACTAAACTCTTGAGCCTGCCATCTATCATTAACTCTGTCCATTATATCAGCATATTCTAAATAGGCTCGCTCTGCTAGAGATAATAATTTAATACTGCCATCCTATTTAAACTAATCTTCTCCCTCTATGTTAAACGACTATCTAAGTTTTCTCCAATTATATAACAACTCTTTATTAGAATTAGTTTCTGCACCCTGCCCAAATACTGGATTTAATACACTTATATTTCCTAGCTAAATAGACTTATTAAATTGAATATTATTAAGAACAGCCATAGCTTCCATCAATTCAATATTTCCGTTAGTTGCTTTAATAATCAAACTATCTGATTTAGAGTTTTCTCCCAAGTCAGCTTCTTTAGCTCCAATAATGTTCTATCTGCCTTGTCCCCAAGAATGTTGAAATGCTAAATCAGCAGAACTTATTTTTACTACTTCTACAAGGTCATTTACTTTATTATATAAAAATATCATACCAAACTACTCAGCTATATCCTAAGCATGACCTTCCATCACTTCCCACGATTTACTACAATATTTAGATAATCGATTTTTAACCCAATCACTCATTGAATTTGGTAACTAGATTTGTCTAGTATCTTCTGCTTGTGCCTATTTTAAAGCCTTTTTAATCTCTTGGGTTCTTTTTAAACTACGTTCTCTTTGACCTGTAAAGAATTTCTTTACCTTATTAAATAATTCAGCTTCGGCTCCTTCTTTTTGTTTTACTGAGATTGTTTTCGTCCATCCTTTTGGTTTAAATTCCAGAGTTCCAGCTTCCTTATTTTCTTTAAAACCACCTTGACCATCAATCATTTTCTTTATCTACTCATCAGTAGCAACATTACCATGCTCTGGGAAACAAGTCTTCATTAAATTAGTTACACTTTCAGTAATCTAACTAGAATCTCCATCTAGTAATAGAGGGGCTTCAATATATTCATCAAGATTATTAGCTATGTAATCTTTGTTAGCTCTATCAGTTATAGATTCTAGTAAATTACCTCCAGGGACTACTTTATCATAAGTCCACTTATCTCCTTCCTTATGAAAGTTACCTAATTTTAGAGGTATAATATTTAAACTTGTAGCTGTAGTATTAAATCCGTGTCTTCTTAACATTCTTTCATAAGTACTTAGCTAATAAGTAAATGTAAGTTTTTTAGCTTCTGCGAAATGGTCATAGTCTTTTGGAGAAGTTTTATAATCCATAATATGAGGAATACCATTTTCATCAATTACCAATAAATCAAGACGACCTAAAACACTTAAATCATCTCTTCCTTCATACTCATGGTTTAACTTAGCACTTACTGTTATTTCAGGATAATAGACACACTTTTCACCATATTGTGATTGTAACTAGGCTCTGAGATTTTTAGCTATTTCAAGTATTTCCTTGATTTTATCATCAGTCATTTCTTCAGAAATAATACCCTTGCTTCTTATATACTTAATGCTCTTAGCTAACTACATAGCTCCTTGCTTACCTTCCCAAAGTTCATAACGATATTTAGGATTTCCATCAGAGTCTATTCCAACCCTAGCAAAATAATTCTACATAATAGCATGAATATCATCACCATATTTAGCTTGATGTTTCCACTTATCTTCCATTATTTTTCGGAAGTTATTCTATTCTTCTGTACCAAAGTTATCCTTTAAAGAACCGTCAGATTTACGCCAATCACCCTAATTACCAAGTTCTATTGGCTATACTTTAGAATCATCATTATCAAAAAAAGCTTCTTTTTCATCATCTGAATAAATTCCCTAACTCCAATTTAAATATTGTTTAGCCCAATACTCTGTAGTGAATGTAGGAAGCCACAGATTTCCTTCATCATTCTTCTAATCCATTAAAAACTCACTTACACCTACATAAGGTCTAGTCATTTTTAATATTTCCTCAGAATCAATGAACGAGGCATTTCTTTTGGCTTCTGCATATTTTTTATTTAATTCATCAGCTTCTCTATTAATACCATCAATTCTATTTTGAGCTGATAACTATTTCTCTGTCATAGAAAACACTAAATCTCCATACTTACTTTCATAGATTTGTTTTTCTAATAAGAAATCATCCAGCTACTAAACAGAATCAAATTGTTTTCCTTTATAACTATAATTACATTTCATATACAATCTTCTCTTAAATCACCATTCTTTATTAAATCTGATTTGGTATTAGCTAATATTCTATGTAAAGAAGCATCATCTAAACTTCCATAGAAATTAGATTCTAACATTGCTGAATTTACTGTTTCTGCTAAGTCAGACAATGACATTTTATACAACTAAGAATCTGGAATACTTTTAACACTATATTGACCCATTAAAGCGGTGTCTAGTAGTCTTTTCATATTGTAATGAAGTTCATTGATTGTAGGTTCATCTAGTTGTTCAATAACACTAGTACCTCCTGCTAGATACTTAGACATTTCTGTTACAAAAAGTTCCTCCATATTGTCATTCATAGTTCTATTAGGATTCTATTCTATAAACTGATTAAATGTAGGAAAATTCTAAGCCTACTAAACAATTCCATAATAAAGGTCAGGATTTTTAAATCTTATAGAACCCAATAACATATGAGTCATTTCATGTATAGGAGCATCTGCCTTAGCGTGGTCTGTATTTATATACACTTCACCATTATAAATAAAAGCATTAGCTGTCTAAATTTCCGGAATACCTTGCCATTCTTCTTTGGTTAATTCCTTATCAGAAATTGTATGCAGCTATACTCCATACTATTTATTTAACTTATCAAATAACTAATTAAATACACTCTACATATTAGGATTTTTATCTACCCTATGTTTTTCCTATTCTATAGACTTATATTCAGAAGGTCTAGATTTTATATCAACTAAAGCTTCCTTATATAATGGAATTATATTTATATCTTTATCTTTATAAGTGTCATTTAAACTTGCATTTGCCTCTTCAATACTATTAGTATTAGTAGAAGACATAATATTATCTATAGATGTTGAACTATTACTATCTAGATGAAGTTTATTAGTTATATGCTAAGTAGAATCTACATTAGGAATTTCATCAAGATTAGGTAATCTTCCGTATTTATTCATAAATCCATTACAAAATGGATAGAATATAGATTCTGGAATACCAGACTAAGATAACTTAGTCCGATACTCCAAATCTTTAATTAAACAATTAGCCACAATTTATTATACTATTTAATTCTGATTCAATCTATTCTTCATTAATTACAGTAGTAAACCCATTATTTCCTAAAACCTATTTAGTAGGCAATACTCCTTTACGGTCTTTCATTAACTTCATAAACTTATCTGTAACTTCTTTATTTCCACCTATCTCCACTAGAACGGGTTTGTTGTTTCTGATTTCATACTTTATAGGATACTATTTAGTTAATTCTAAAGTAGCTGGCATCATTTGCAGACTACCTCCCTCATAACTGATTTCTGGATTAGAGAAGAAACTGTAATCTCTTTTAGATAACGCAGAAGACTCCTATTTAACATAGTTATTAATTTCCGCCATATAATCTGTCTCATATTCTGGATCAAATCCCATTTCGTTCATAAAGTCATCATCTGCATAATAATCTTCATCTGAACGAGATTGTTTTTTATCCTTCTTTCTATAAAGTAACATCTATTCACTATTTAGATCCTTATATTTAAGAACTTTAGAACCCCCTATATAGGGAGAACTTGTAGGAGCGAGCCACTCATCAGTGCATTCATCCACCAACTTCTGATAAAAATCAGCATCTTTATCTTTAGCTGCTATAAAGTGCTTATAACTCTAGGCAATACCAGAGTCTAAATAGTCTTCAAATATTTTATGTAAAGAAGTTGGACCAAATTTACCATTATTACATATTAAAGAGTATAAATAGAATAAGTCTTTTACTGCCATACTCTTACCTTTAGCATCTGTAATAAGATTATAAGAAGCTAACTAATTAAAGGCATCTTTATGAATGTCAAACATTTCTCTTTCAGTGTCTGACTAAGGTAACATATTTATTCCATTTAATCCATAATAAACAGAAGTCATACCTAAATTAGTTCTAGAATTAACTATAGGACTTAAATGTTGTATAAATATATTGTCTTTTAAATTAGGGTCAGCTTTAAGTTTTGGAATAAGAGTTCTTTCCATCCACAACTTGAAGTTTGCATCCCCCATGTTAGTTCCTAACTAAATAGTTTTATCAAAATATAACTACTTATAATTATTTAAATCTCCTATAAAGGCATAAGTCTTAGTCTTATCAGTGCTACCAGGAATAGTAATCTACATATTACTATCTCTCATCCAATTCTGTCTCAATTTATAGTCAATATAGTTATTGCCATTCTTAAGGACTTGTTGCTATAAATTACTAGATACTTTATTTTTCTGAATAAAATCCGCAATCTTACCTATTGTAAGCTTATATTTTAACTATTTATTCTATAAACCTTGATGGGCTATATACATGGTTTCTACATAACCTCTATATTGAGGGTCTGTAACTAATATACGCAATGGATTGTAAGACTATTTAATTCTGTCATACTATTCTATTTTTTCTCTTTGATATATTTCATCATATAAGAATCTCTATATATCAATTTTATAGTTGTCAGGTTTCTTTATTTCATCCTAGGTTACCTATATACCAAGTCTATTTTGCTAACTTCCTCTATTTAAAGCTCTACTTATCTATTTAAGTCTCCTAGTTATAACTTCTTCAATATTAGCTACCTAGTTCTATAAGTCAAGAGCATTAGTTTTTACTTCCTAATTAAGTCTAAGTATTTTACCTATTTGCTTGTATTCCTCAGCTCCAAGTGCCAATGTTTCAAGGTCAGTTGCAACCACGGACTTGCCATAAACAGTATCATAAGTGCCACTATTTAATTCCAGCTATATATCAGCAATATATTGTTCTACAAAGTCTAATGTCTAATTATATAATGTAGAATATAAATCAAACTCATCCTTAGTCTAGATAATATTATTTATCTAATTAACTTTGTTTCGTAGAGATTCAATAGCTTCAATGGCATTACTTCTATGTGCTAACTATCTGAGGAATGGTTGCTTTTCTTCATAGGATTCATCCATTAGATTACCCCATAGAACTTTCCAAGCAAAATCAGCAGGACCTAATATTCTTTCCTCCTATGATTTTCCTTTATTATAATTAGTTAAATCAAATGTGTTATATCTAGATAACTAATCTAATGGGTCTTTATGTAAATAATCCAGAGCATTAATTATTGAACCACAGCCCTAGTTGCCATTAAATATATCACCTTTGGCAAGTTCTACTAGTCTAAATGCTAGTGGTGAAGTCATAACCTTAAATAAAGTCTACACTGGGACGCCTAAAGATAATCCATAAAGATACATACCAAGTGTTTGTGTTCCTGCATTTAATTTGGCTAGAGCCAGCTCCTTCGCATTATCAGTACTTAATGATAGAAAAGCTGATGCTTCATTAGCTGCATCGGATTCCCACTCTTGAGAAAGTAAGTATCCTTGTAAAGGAACAAAATTACCATTCTCAGCTTCCGCTAAGTTTTCTATTAATTTCTAATTAACATTTACATTAGCTAGTCCCTTGTAAACTTTACCGCCAATAGGTACATTACACATTAAAGCTGACTTCTCTTCATTACTTACATTCGCGCTGTTCAGTATAGTATTATACATGTGAGTTAATGCAAAAAACGATTTAAGACCTGTAGCACAAATGGCAATACCATCTTTTCCTACCATGTTTTCATTGATACTCTATATCTTATTGAATACATTACCAGGAGTAAATGTCTTCTGAACAGCATTTTTAGGAGATGCTTTAGTTAAACCTTTAGCAGTAGAAGTCATAACATCTACAGATGACTATGCTTCTCTCAGGTTTACAGGATTTTTAATGATATTCAATAATGAGGTTACTGCAAAATTCTTTAAAATTCTGTCGTTTTTGGCTTTAGAATTTGTTTTTAGATATAAATTATGTTTATTGATTGCTTTAATTATTTCACCTTCAATGTTATTATAAATATCTGTAGTTAATACAATATTACCATCTGTTGATAATAAAGAAGCCAAAGCTCTAGTGTTTAATATATCATCTTCATAATATTTCCAATTTCGATCTTTACATGAACTAATAATATCAGCTAAATCCTTTATATTCTATTCAGAATTAGTATTTACTTCAACTGATGCATTACCCTTTTTATCGAAGTCTATTAAGAATAAAGCATCCTACTAATTAAGTTTATGTGCTAATCCAAATATTTTATTACCATTATTATGCTACTTAGATATTAACTCATGCATTGTAGTTTCTGTAGGATTTGAAACCTAGTAATTATCAACTAATTCACCTGTAGGAAAAGGTAAATACTTTTCTGAAATTCTTAAAAGTTCGGGAGAGTCTAAATTAGTATATGGAGAGTATGACTCATATAAACCATTATGATTTATTTCAAATGTTTGTATTGAAACAGCATCAATATCAAGGTCACTTCCCTATAAAAAGAACTAAAATTTACTTACATAGGCATTATTAGTATCAGTATTCTCAAACATAGCTACTTTCTGAGCCATAAATGACTACTAGGACTAGGCTGGGATACGAGCAGCTACATTCTCTAGATACTTCATAAATGAAGTCCATATCTACCTGGATTCTTTTTGTAAAGCTAAATATGCTGGATTTTTTGTATCCTCTTTAATTAGTTTCTCAAAGTTAATAAGCTACTCTAAATAGTCTATCTGTTTATCATAATTACCTAATTTAATTAATCTTTTAGCAAAATTATTAGCTTTCTTAGATTTACTATTTTTAGCAGCATCTAATAAATTAAGAACCTCAGCTTCTGAGCAGTTTGCACTTATATTTAGGAAATTATAATCAAGATTGTTTAAATAAAAAGTAAAAGGAGATTCCATGTATATCTATTCTCCTGTCTTCTAGTCTATAGTTAATCCATTAACTTCCTTTATATCTGGATTTTTTACTATATTACCCTAGGAGTCTTTCCAAGTATCTTTAGCCTCTGTAACTATTACTTCGTTTCCATCATAATCGGTAAATATTTTATCATCTTTACTATACATAGGATGTATAATGTTACCATCACTATCTACTCTAAAAACCTTACCATCACTATCAATATACTTAAACCACTACACTTCATTAGCAAAGTCCGAACCATCCAAGCCTCTTCTTATATAAATATGATTTCCATCATTTCGTTTTAGTTCTAAATGAAAGTTATTAACTAACTAATCATCCTTATAATAATCCTAAACTTTGGTATTAAGTTTTTTAGCTAATCTATCTAAGAAGAAATCAGGGTTATTTACTATATCACTAACCTAGTCATACTGGTTAAGTCCGAATGCAGAAGCTGCTGTTTTAGGGATTACTGTACCATAACTAGTTATATCAATAGTAGAAGGCTATACTGTAACTACTTTGCCATTAATTAATACATTTAAAGGTTCTGTGTTTTCTGGATTTAAAGCAGCTAGCTATTTCTACATTTCTCTATTTAAGAACTTTAAAGCATAATTCTAGAAAAATTCTTTATACATTGGAGCATCTGTTAAGAATGTTTCATTAAAGTTATTAGCTAGAGCATTAACTATTTGCACTTTATTTCCATTAGATGACTAATTAAATACTTTAATTAATTCTCTCTTTAAATCCTCATTTTTATCGTATTTAGACAGAATTTCTAATACTTTATTTCTTGGGTCTTTAGATTCTCTAGCTTCAAAATAGTCTTGCACAATATCTAAATCTGACATTTGCCATTTATTACCTAGAGAGTCCTAGAATTTTACGTCATAACTATCGAGGTCTTGACCTCCTAGCAGAAATTCTTTAACTTCTGTAATCTAGCTTGTTTCTCCTGTATTTTCATCAACAACTCCATTTAAATAGTCTATAAGCTTTCTATATCCTATAGTCTATTCTTGATATGGAACTTCATTATAAAATACAGTATCTACTTTGGATTCAGTTCTATGTGGTAATGTTATACTTACTATTCTCTAAGAACCATCTGCAAAAGTCACTAAATACTTATGCCCTATTTTGACATCAGGCATACTAGTTATTAATCCTGTTTCATCAGCATTATAACTAATTGGCTGAGTTTCATTCTATAACTATTGCATTATTTCAAGAGCATTTTCAGTATCATACTCTCTTTCAATAGCATCCATAGTTACATACTTATAAATAGAAGAACCATCTTCTTTAATTAATATATTACCATCTTTATCTTTTGCAGGAACTTTATACATTTTAATAATTCCTTCTGCAGGATTCAATACAGCAAGAAGTCCAGGCATTTTAGTCTTAATACCTGCTTTAGTTAAAGATGAGGTAAGGGAACTTACAACTTTAGCAGATACAGCAGCATCACTATAAGGAATTTCTCCATCAATACTAGTATAATTCTCTTTATTTACTGAGAACTATTTTTCTGCATTAATTTTCTTAACAATATTCTTAGCTACTAGTTGAAGCATATCACCATCAGTTGCAGAGGCATTAACTAGGGCTTTCATAATAGTCTCAGTAACTGCTGCATCAAACTCTGGGCTAAATCCTTCTAAGAGGTCTCCCATTTCATTTCTAAAAGATTTAGTAGCCTATTTAGTCAAGCTATAAAGGGCATTATATAGATTTGTAGCTTGTATTTTAGTATAACCCATTGAACAAGCTGCTGATATAACCTAAGTCATAAGAGACAAGTCTTCATTATCTGCCTAGTGCTCTTTATCAAGTTGAATACCTGCTTGTCGCATTTCAACCTACATAAAGCTAAGTCCATTTTTATTGAAGAATGAGGACACAGGATTTATATTAGCAGCACCTTGTTTAACAGCTCCTATAGTAGGCATATAGTGAATATCTGAATGTTTCATTGGTTGAATTATATCTTCTGCAGTCTAAGCCCTAACTACTCCATCTTTTTTAATGCCATATATATTAGCAGCATGTGCGGTCATTTCTATAGATTTCTCTGAACCTTGTAGAGTACCATCTAAGAAATCTACTGAGTTCATACCTCCAAACATCTGCCATACGTCATAATTAGAATTAGTAGTTACCTAAATAGTCTTTTCTTCTCCTTTAGTCTCCCCATTTTCATCAACCTGCTATTCTAATATAGAATAAGTGTTATTACCATCATATGACTATATACGTCTCTTATAGAATTTAGCTCCTTTTCTATAATAGAAATCTCCATAATCAATATCATTTCCCTCAAAGTCTTTTAAAATACCTCCCTCTCTCATAACGTATTGAGTTCCATCAGCATTTTTCCATTGTCTTTGAGTCATATTATACATCATATTTCTATAGAAATCATACTACCTAATTTTATCATTAGTTAGACCAAATCCTGCAGTTTTAATGATACCGCCAGTTCCTGTAGCTCTGTCATAAAAATGTACAAACTATTTCTTATTTAAACCAGCTTTATCGCCATTTAACGAATTATTTTCCCAAATAACTATAAATGGATTTACAAATGTAGCACCATCAAAATTAGTGGCTTTATCTACATCTGCTTGCACTGTATATACATCAGACTTTAAATCGGACATAACAGCCATATTGTATATTGATGGAATACCATCTATCTAATTTAGCTAAAATTCATGCATTGCAGCTGTGTAAGATACATTTCTCTTATGTTGCGCTGCAAATCTAGAAGCTTCGTCTTCTGTTTCATTTTGAAGTAACTTGTCTTCCAGAGACTCTAACTGAGATGTATTAGTAATCCTACGACTATTTAAAACAGGGTTTCTAAATATGTCCTAATTAATACTCCCATCGTCTATTACCTAGGAGATTTCAGTTGCATGTTTAGTAGCATCTTCATCATTAGTTACTACTAGTATCTAATTATTCCATTGCGCAATACGTTTTGCATCTTCATAAGATTGTCCTATTCTTTGAGTATAATAGTTATATGATTGTGCCAGTCCTTCTTCCACAGTAGCTCCAGCATAAATTACAGGTATATCATATTCAGCTTTAGAAGGGTGATTAGTATGACATCCAACACCTGCATACATATACTAAGAGGTAAATAAGTAATCAAGTGCATTATATTTACTAAGCATAGGATGAAGCTCTATATTCCAAGAATGTGGGTTATTCATGTCTAAACCAAGTCTAATTATATCCTATTTAGTTAATATATCGTGACCGTTGATTTTAGCAAATACCATTTTACCATTATGGACCCAATCTCCATAGTTATCCTTTAAATAAGTTTTTGCAGAAGAATTAGTACCATCTACTAATCTTATTTCAACATTGTCATCAAGTAAGGATTTAAGAACTTCAGTTTCTTTCCACTTCATAAACTTAGCTAGTTTACTAGGGTCGGAGAATCTAGATTCCAAACCTCTTAATAACATGTTAGGTTTTATTTTCTTAGTAGCTTTATCAATTATATAATGAGTCTGATCAATTAACTAAATAGTATCATTGTAAGTGTCATTATACTCTTTTACCCAATGATATAACTAGTCAGATGGATTACTATATAACTAGTTAATATCCTCTAAGCTCCAAATACTTAAACCTTTTTCTGTTCTTATCCAATTAAATAATTTGTTGAAGTCTTGTTGAACATTCTAATTAACTGCTTTAAAATAATGTCCTAACTATTCGCTAGTTAATGATTGTATTTCTTTAGATGTAAGGTCTATAAGCTATTTACCATTAATATCTGGATGCTCTGAAATAACTTTCTACATTAAATCAATACACATTCTATTAATAGTATTTTTATCAGAGTTTACAGATGGCAATAATCCAACTTTTCCATTTCCAATTACCCTATCACCTCTTACATCAGATTTCTTGGTAAATCCATCTACAAAATCATACAAGAAAGCACTCTAACTAAATTCAGCTACTGTAAACTATGTCTAGGCTTTATTTCCATAAGGAGACTTAACTTCTCTAGTAGTGTAAATACCTCTGAATACTCCTGGCTACATCAAAGACATTTTTTCAAATGGATTAGTCTTTTTATTGGCTATCCAATTATAAGATTTAATCCAATTATACTAAGGAATTAGATTGCCCAGTAAACGACTAAGAGTCTATTGAGAAAGAGTTTTACCATCTGCGTCCTTAACCATTGCAGACTACATAATACCAGAAATAAGAGCTTTAGCCTTAGCTATATTATCAAGGATTGGGGTCATATTGTTTCCATATAAACCCATCTCCATTAATTCAGAGTTGTAAGTAGGCTTATTTTTATATCCCTAATATATATTTTCAAATAAGGCATTTAACTATGCCCTACCATGACTATTTTCACCTTTTACATTTGCAATATATTTATTAAGGAGAACATTAGAAGTTAAGTTCATTAAATCTATTACAGTTCTTCCTTTGGTATACATCTGAATAGCTTTTCTAAGGTCAGTATCATAAGATACTCCAATCGCTAAATTATCATCAATTAATTGCCATAGTGACTCAGATGTCTAAGGATTATTAATTATCCCTTCTATTTCATTGATAAATAATAATTTACCAGATTTATCTCTATAAGTAATAGCACTTCCAAGTTCATCCACTTTTACAGTTATTCCTGTACCTGGAATGTCATAGGTAATGCCTGAGAAGTTACCTGCCTAGTTAGCTATCTCATGTATTTTATATAATTTAGATTCTCTCTCTTTAAACAGCGACGATATGATATGTGAAGAATTAGTATAAGCTATATTATTCTCTATAGACCTTCTAACATTTTCAGCAGAATAATCTTTTAAAAGTCTTGTCTCCACTACACCATCCTTGATATTGTACTATAAAAACTAAACTGAATTAATAGAATCAACTACTTGGGTAAGTAAATTATAATAATTCTAAGCTCTATAGTCTTCTTTTGCTTGAATAGCCTAAATAGAATTTCCATTAGGAGCAAATATTCCTTTATATAAAGAATATAGTTTATTTAAATCCTCATCCGTGAATTTAAGTTTACGTAAAGTCGCTTCATCATTAATTATAGAAGTAAATAATAATTTACTATAAAGAGCTGGATTTTCTCTAATGTTACAAATTATATCTTTTAAAGATTTTCCCTCAATAATATTTAGTTCTTGTTGTGTAAGTAATCCAGATTCTGATAATTGTCTAAAATTATTACCTAATCTGTCAAATACTACATTAGAAGTTTCTGGATTGTAAACTGCTTCTTTTAGTTTAGTCATTATCTAGTAAAAGTCTGCAAACTTTACATACTGTCCAGTCTCAGCATCATTTTTATATTGATAATAAGGAGTGGAATTAATTAAAGACTAAGCCAAAGCACCAATCTCCTATTCAAGAACTACATCATCGCTAGTTCTCCAACTAGTTATAACAGCATCATTTTTAGTTGCAAAAGAATAGTTATCTTCATTACTAAATACATTTTCTGTACCTGGTTTAATTATAACAGCTTTGCCTAATAGCATTTTAGTAAAGTTGTCAAAATTTTTTAAAGTAAACCACTTTTTAAAGATTTTATAGTCTTCTGTATCTCTATTTAACTAGATTTTCTAAGCATCCCAAGAACCAAATACTTTAAGAGCCTTTTTAACTTTCTCATCCTCAAAGACATTTGTATACTCTTCATCCTCATAAATATCTGGAGTATATTCATCTATGAGACCTCTATCTATTAAATATTGTTTAATATCTGACCATAACTAGTTTTTATAGTCTCTGATACTCTAGTTAGCTTCTAGAGCATTCTTCACAATTTTACCATGTTCTCTATCAACTATAAATTTGTTAATAAGCTAATTAGTCACTTCCTGCTTATAAGCATTTTTCAATCTCACATTTGTGCCCCATACGTCGTCTAAGAATTGAGATTTCTTAGAAAGGGTTTCCCCCTCCTCTGGTTCTCCCAGAAGAGAAGGATTTTCCTTTACTGCCTATCTATATTTAGGATTTATAGCATTTTTAATACCTTCAATAGGTAAATAATCATTTAAAAACACTAAATCTTCGGAATTATCAAGTAGATTCTATGTAATTTCAGCTACCTTATCTAGCTAATTCATAGAATACTAATCACCGATTTTATGAAGTGCTTCTCTTACAGCTTTTTTAATTAAACCTCCATTTGAGCCATCTCCTGCATTCATAAGAGCTTCATTAAAAACTGTAGTAGCAAAGTCTTCTAATTCTTCAATAGATTCCTAACTATAACCACCAAAAGCTCCATTAGGTGATTTTTTAAGTGAACATTTTGCCATTTTAAATCATTTTAAATTTAATAGGAATACACTAAGTTTCCTCTTTAATTAAATTATCTGTAGTTAAATTTGCTGGTTCTCCAGTGTCTTCTTTTTCTGCTAATAATGTTTCTTTATTAACTATAGTATATCTTTCACCATTCTAGATAACCGTATCACCATTTTCTAGTGAGATAGAAGGGCTAGTTTCAGAAGTTAAGGATTCTATATAAGAAATCATTTTATTCCATGCTTCTTCCTAAGCTTGGTTCTTCTTTTTTCTTGCCTATGCTAATAATTTCTTAGCAGTCCCAAGGCTACGTTTTAAATCTCTTTTACCTTGTGTGGATATAGATTTATTATAATCTCGTAAAAATGCACTATTCTTAGCTAATAGAGGTGGGATAGAATCTCTGATACCCTCTTGAGCTTTAACCCATTCATCTTCTGAGACAGAGACTCCTGTAGATTCCACATTTACTTGTGTAAAATTAGTTACATTACCCTACATAGATGTAATATTACCACTTCCATCTACTCCAAAAGTGATAGTAATAGGGTGAGTGCCATTTTCATCTACTCCCTCTAGTGTCAAGTTATCTGTGCTATTTAAAGAAGTTGGTCTAGAAGTTAATCTGTACTCACTATTATTAAATAGGTAAACATTTCCATTATATGTGAATCCAAGGTTATGTGAATCTTGATTATTAAACCATTCTACTATTCCTTGCTATATAGAAGTTTTATCTCCTCTAGATATAATATTGGCTAATTCTGCCTCTGATATACCAATTCTATTTATATATGAAGTATACTCTTCAATAGGGTCTGGCTTAGTCTCCAATTTCTTCTGGTCTAAATAAACTGATTCATATTTCTATTTTGCATCAGCTGTCATTCCCCATACAGTTACCAGTTTACCATTACTATTAAATGTATGTTGTTCTATTTCATTAGTTATTCTAGATATAGGAAGTTCATCAGATACAAAATCTGTAGTGTCGATGCGTGCATTAATTCTAAATGCAGAATCACCGTCTATTCCTTCTAACTACCAATTGTCTCTCTGCTATATTTCTATAAACGAACCATGTGTTTTATCTGTATATTGAGTTTTATAAAATACATTAGTTAAAGGCTCTTCAGCAGTACTACATGCTTGTTCTATTTGGTCTTTAATTTCAGGATGGTAAGTAATTACTTCTGCTTGACCGGGAACTTTTGTTCTATTCCAAATCATACAAGTTAAATAGGCATTAAGTACCTAATTATTAGTACGACCTTCCTAGAACATCAACTAACTAGGCTATTTAAGATACTAATTAACTTCTTTGATAGACATTACTTTTCTAGCATCTTGTTCAGTCATTCCCTAATTAATTAATAACTAATAATACTCTTCCTCACCTCTTCCTTCTATCTAGTTAGAGTTATCTAGAGCTAATTCTCCTCTCCACTTATTTTCAATATTTCTAACATTATTTAGTATATCTTTAACAGAATTTAAGACATCCTATCCTGATTTATATCCCTATGCAGTACTTCCAATAGACTAAATAGAATCTAGTACTCCTGCCTTATCTAGACAATCTAAAACTCTATATCCCGTAAAATCATTACCTATATTATATACCTATTTGTTCTAACCCAAGGTATTTAAATATAAATTATGCTAATTATCAAGCCACTTAGATACTGTAGTTTTAGGAGGCATTACATAGTATAATGATACCTTCTTAGGTTCATTTTTATCAGAAATTTGTTTCTCATACTATTTAACTAAATCATCTGTATTAGTAAATTCATTAGAATCTCCAACAAGTATGAAAGAATGACCTGGATTTACTGCATGTATGCCATTAACTAAACCATCTCTAGAAGTCATAACACTAGATATTCTAAACTGAGGATTCTGTGCTAACTCTGACAAATCTATAAACTAGTTGTAAGTCTAAAACTAACCATTTTGTTGTAGATTACCTTTTTCACCAGTAAGTAAAATACCTGTAGGAGACTATTTAGCTAAATTAAACGATTTATCAAAAAAGAAAATACCATTTCCAGTAAATCTATACACCTTAAACAAATCAACTATGTCCTAGTCTATATCACTTTTATCAAACTAGTTAATTACCTCCTATACTGCTAGATCATTCTAGTTCTTTTCGCCACTATATTTATTCAATGCTTCTGTATAAGCTTTATTTAATTCTGGGTGTAGTAAATTACCTTCTCCATCTGTATAGAATACTAATGATATAGGAGAATTAAGTGAAGCTATAGGTATTTCTAAAACAGGTTTACCATCATTAAATATTAAAGCTACCACTTTTTTTCTAGGAGCCTATTTAGCAGATTCATCATCAGAATGTAAATAACTACATTCTTCATTCTCTCCCTAGTCATATCTATAGTAACGAGAATCTTTGGAATCGTATCTACCTGCTGAACTTTTTAAAGCATATCTAATATTTACATCACCTTTTAAATTAAGTACATAAGCTAAATCTTTAGTTAATTTAGAATTGCTATCATTAGTAAATAAAGCATTTCTACAATACGCAAAGTTTTTATCTAGAATATTCCAATTATCAGTTCCCAGTAACTTAGATAATCCTATAAATCCATCTATTCGAGCGTTGTATCGAGCCTGACCTTCTGGAGAGTCATCATCAAATACTGCTGTACCATTATCATTTTTCATTCCTGGTAAATAAGTATTCATACTATATAAAGTGCCTGCCTATTTAGGAGTCTCTGTGGTCTCCTCTGTATTAGACTAAGTAATAGCAGCCTCATATTCTTCTGTTGAAGAATTTTCCATACCAGTGGTTACTGTACCAGTCTCTGGAATAATAGGTTCTTCTGGAATTTCCCCTTTATACTATCTCTGTAAATCTTCTTGTGCTATTTCAAATGTATTACCATCTTTATCTAACACCTTGTATGTCAAGGGGTCTCCTGACAGTATCTCATCTATAGTTATCTATTTATCAGAAGTTCCATCATTAATTATAAATGATTGTCCTACATTATAAATAGGAACTACAGACTTGTCATCCTTCTTCTATAGAGTATATTCCTTATTAAATTCAGTTAATGGAACACTAAATTCATCATCGCCATTTTTTAAATTAATAGTAGGAATCCAATTACCACTATCTTCTTTGGCTTCTACGCCAATTATATCAAACTCCTAATCTAACTTTTTAGCTATAGAATTAGTAGTACCATCAGGATTGTATATAAGTTGTTTAAATTTATCTACTTCTATATTAGCATTAGCCTAACTAGTCTTAGTGCTTGTAGTAGGAGTACTAACTGGAGATGGAACAGGAGACAATCCTCCTGATACCGGAGCTTTAGCAGGTGTTGGGGTATTTTTTGGTGATTCTAGTTTAGATATTCCATCATCTTCATCTACCATATTCTCCAACTATTCTAGTCTTTCTTTTGAAGTATGTTTAATAGCTTCAGGTCCAATAGTCTCTAACTAGAATTTATTATCCTACTACATTCCAACAGCACTAATATTCTTAGTAGTACCAGGAGTTATGGCTAATACACCCTAAGAGGCTCTAGTTATACCTGTATATAAAGATCTTAATAAGACAGAATCAGGTACATTAGGATTAATATCATTTTCTATTATATAATATTTACCTTCCAGACCTTGCGCATCCGAATCTTTATAGGCTACTATTTTATCTTTATATTTAGTAGTTAATAACTTGTATAATTCTGTGTCAGTGTTATGATAAATATATCCTATCTTTTCACCACCTGATGTAGAAACCATTAAATCAATAGTAGGAATAACACGTTCTAGCTCTGCTTTATCAAGACTTTTAGCTAGATTATTAGGTGTAGCTATTTTAACTCCAAATAATCCTAGATGGTCAGTATCATTATCTAGATAGTTAAATGTTAAGTTTATATCACTCTTACCTTCATTAAGTCTCTAAATGGCAGCTTGTATCATTTTAGTACAGTAAGTCATTTGCTTGTTTAAAGTACGTAATGATACACCTAATTTAGGACTTCTAATGAAATTGTTTCTATTTAAAGTAACACTTATTGGATCTCCCTTATATTTAATTTCATCAGTAAAAGCAATAGAAGTGTCCTAATCAAAGTCTCCAGCAGTAAGTACAATAGTTCCATGTTCTTTAGCCCATTGTTCTATCATACTCATTTCTTGCTAGTTATAGTGAGATACTTCATCTATAAATATAGCCTTTGGAGCATCTGCTATTTTATTTAGTTTCCAAGTGTTCTCTAGTTTACCTGTAATAGGATCAAACTTAAATGAGCCTTTATATAAATAGTTTTTACCATCCTTACTATTATCTCTAATATCCTTCCACTCTGAAGATAAATGTTTTAGAAAATCGACTCTACCAAATGTTTGACCTTTTAATTCTAAATCTTCTGCTGCTTTCGATGCAGAATCAGCTGTCTCATGCACATAATAAGCATTCTTTAAATAGTCTGGGTCAATATTATTTATAGTATTAATTACATTTCTAAATACGGCTTTACTCTTACCACTTCCTGCAATACCTTCAATAAATATTACATTCTTATATTGTGGAAGAACATCGTGTGCCCCAAAATATTTTAATAAATCCTTAGAATAAGCTTCTCCACTACCATCAAACTAACTTAATAAATCAACTCTCTCTTTTTCAGATAATTTATTAAAGTCTTGAATTACAGTATTTCTATAAGCATCTACAAATTTATTAAGCATATTCATATTAGCTATAGCTGCAACTCCTAGATAAGTAGCCAATTCCTAACTAGCTATTGGTGCTACTTTGTCATTTACTGCTTTTTTATATGAACCATAAAAATCAGAAGCTTTTACTGCTGCTCTAGAAGCTAAATACCAGATATATGAATTATCACTTAGAGATTTAGTAGATTCATTGAGTATGGCATTAGTTTTCTAAAAGAATCCTGCATCACCTGCAAATTTCTTCAATAACTTACCTATTTTTTCAGTACTTATTTCATCTTTAGAATCTTTATTAGCTTGAAAGAAATCATAAATAGCATTATCTAACTACATCATATATTTTTCTACAGCAGCTCTAGTTTCCTTGCTCTATTTAATATTGTCACCTTCTAGAGCTTCCTTAACATCTGTAGTAATATTATTAAATGTATTTTTTAAATTAGTAATACTATCGTCTTTCCAATCTGAATCAGATAAAGTATCAATAAGTCGTTTAGTTCCATTATATACTAACTAATTCTTTCTAGCTGCAACTTTATTTTGTTCTTTAAGCTTTTGACCTCTATTCATTTTAGTTAAGGTGTCGGCAAACTCTAGTCTAGCTAGAATCTAACTAACATCTTCAAGCATCATATTAGCTTCTTGTGTACTTATTTCGGCTAATGGAACATAATTCTTCTATGCTGATTTCTAGTATACTAAGTTAAGCATTTTAGAATATCCTGTAGGATTACCTAAATCAGCATTATCCACTTTCATTCCTTCAAGTACTGCTCTAAATGCTTTAACCAATCGAATAGCCTCCTAATTATTAGCTTCCCATACTTCATCGGTACTAAACTCAGATAAATCATTCCTATTATCTGCAAGTCTGTCTATAGTCTATTTCCAATGTTCTGAGAAATTTAACTATGAGTTAGTAGCTCCTATTTTAAACTTATCTATAAATTCAAGGGCTGGTGTTGTTGGTAAATTCTCTACTTGTTCTTGTAAATCCTTGATTTGCTTATTATTCTCAACCATCTGCTTATTTAGCTTTTTCATTTTATCCATTTCAGATGGCTCAATTTGATTTTGCAATCTCTCAATACGATCGGAATTAAGAGATTTTAATTTACCTAAACTCTATAATAAAGTTTTTCTAACCTCTGGATTAATATATCCCTATTTAATAACAGGGTTTACTAAAGCATTAACATTATTAACTACCGCTTCAGTTATTATATCATTAGATTCACCATGTAACGCCGCAAGTGCTACAGGATCAGTTTCAGCAGTATTAGATATTTCCTATAATCTATTTTTCTAATCCTAGGTTAAATAAGGTTCTGCTAAAGTTTTAATTCCTCCTAATGCCATAGAATTATAAAGTGCCTAAGCTCTAGACTAATAGCTTTCCTAATCAGTAGTATCAATATTATTTAAAGCAACTAAATAACTACTTACAAACTGATTAAAGTCTTTAACAATCTAGGCATTATTGTTTGTATTAGCCTATTTAACTAGTTCCTAAAACTATTGAATTATAGGAGAACCAAGTTCCATCATATTCTAATAAGCAGCAGCTGCTATATGAGTATCTCTTTTACCATCAGTGTTCATATAGGCTTTAAATTCCTCTGCTAAATTATTTAATTCTTCATCAGATAACTAGCTAGGTAATTTACCAGTTTTAGCTTTAGTATATTGCTCTAAAGAGCTAATAATAAAACTATCATTAATTAATGGATTTATTTCAAATACAGCATCTCTAATAAAATCTGGAGCAATTGTACCATTTAAGTACTCTTGTAATCTTCCTCTAATTCCATCAATTTCTGCTGCCTTATCTGTTCTGGCTTTCTACTATTCTGGAGTTGCTTTACTCTTTACATCACCTATTTCATCATCAATTTTCTTTAATTCTGCCGATGCTCTAATTAAATTTGCCTAAAGATTCTAATAATCCTAAGCATACATACCTATTACATTAGTATTTTTTAAATTACCTATTTTAAGATTCTTCAAGACATCTTGCTAGTCTTCCATAGATAATTTACTAAGCAGAGAATCTGTACTTATTTTAGCTCCATTTGTAGTTAATATATTATCAATAAATTTTACCTAATTATGTATAGCCTATTTAGCTGCCAAATCCTGATTATCGTCTTTAGTTCCTTCTGCAAATATTACTCCCTGGTCTGAATCATATATAGTTTTTGTAGCTGACTTATTCTTATCACCAAGTGTCATTTTATCCACCTGCTTTAAAAAGTCTCCTAGCTAGTTATTATTAGCCATATATAGAAGCTACTACATAGCAGCAGAATTATCCATCCCTGCTAGGCTATGTACCTATTTAAAGTTAGTAGCAGCAGATGTTAATCCTCCACCTACTAAACCTCCTAAAGCTGACATAGCATATCTATCTAAGGCGTTATCACCTTCCCAGAAATTAAGCTAATCTCTACCTCTTAACCATCTAGTTACATTAAAAATGGCTTTAGATGCATCAGCCAATAACTCTTCAGAGGTTTCTTCAAATGCTTCTCCTAGCGCATGTGCCCCAATAACTCCTGCAGTTTTTTTAGCCATAGCCTTCTCTGCATATACATTAGTAGCTATATTTCTACCAATATTAAGCATTTTTTTAACAAATCCCTATTTATCTCCAGTCTATTCAAGTACTTTCTTGGCTTCATCAACTGGTCTAACTAAGGCTTCCGCTATTGCTTTATTCTTAAATTTATCAATATGTAATTCGGGTAATATCCATTCTCCTAATCCTGTATTAAGAATCCATGCTTCACCTCCAGCATATCCTAGAGTAAGTAATGCAGCCTCTAAATCTGAAGCTCCTGCAGCCTTAGCATCACCATAAGTATCCTGTACTGTAATACCTGTCATATATGCTTTAGAAATAGGACTACCTATCTAATTAGCTCTTTTAACTAAATCATCAACATATTTAGCTGCCTTAGTCTCATTAATAGCTTTAAGTTCTGTCATGTACTTCTCTAATAAAGGAATATTCTTTTCACTTAAAGCATCTTGCATCAATTTGTCAGTAGTTAAACTACTAGCTTTTTGCAGTTCAGTAAACTTTTCTTTTTTAAGAGCTTCATATCCTTTCGTAGACATAGCCTTCCAAGCATCTTTTCCTTCAAATAACATAGGAGCTGCTTTGAATATCCAACGCTATTCGGCTAACTAACCTACAGTGTCACCTATCATATTAATAAAATTCTCAGCACACCATGTATGTTGTTGAGCATATTCTGTTGAGGCTTGTCTATTTACAGACTTAGCCCATCCTTGAATATTATTTAAAGTAGGACTATCATTTCCAGCTACTAGTTTACCTAATGTAGCTAATAGTCCTGCCGTCTAAGTAGCTACACTTAATCCAGTAATTACAGGTCCTACATAAGGGATAAACATGCTTCCCACTAATGCAGCGTTTCTAAGAAGAGTAGAACCAACTCCTTTCTATTCTAAACCGTCAGAATCAAAGAAGTCAAATTTATTCCATACCGAACCATCAGTAGTAAGTACATTCATCTTATTAAGTACTTGTTTATCATGTACATCACGCCCTGACAAAGTTTCATAATAAGGAAGTCCATCTTCATTATATTTTAAATCACCCTTTTTATGAAGTACCTCACCTGTTTTAGGGTCTACTACATCATTATCATAAGAAGCAAGTACTAAAGTATTAAATAAATTAGAAAAGAAGGAATCATTAGGACTAGCTGATTTTTTACCCGTAAAAGGGTTAATCACTGCTTGTGTCTAAGCTATTTCAGAGGTAGATAAAGTTCGTTTACCCATCTATCCCATCTATTCCAAGCTATTAGTTACTAAAGTAGGATTAGCTCTTTTAACTAAAGTAGGTCTGTAATCAACAGTTCTCTATTGTGGATTTGCCCATATATTATCCTTACTAAACTAAGCCTATTTAAGAATTGCTTTTTCATAATCATCATTAGACATCTGGTTATAGAACTATCCAGCATTCTAATAAAAATTATGAAATTTATTTTTATCAAACTATCCATTAGAATCTTGAAATGCACTAATGGACTTTATCTTATCACTTTCTAGATATTTATCTTCAGATTGCAACCCCGTATTGTCACTATTTAAACCTACTGCTTGAAAATCTTCAAGAGTAAATTTGGGGTTAGCTAACATATTTAATATAATATCATTTTCTTTCATTAAAGTTGTCCTGGATTTACATAACCACGAGTCTTAGCAGATGCCTACTATCTAGCTTCTATCATTTCAGCCTATGCTGTAGTAGGTTTAGAACCTGCTGCTGCTGAATATGTGAAATAGTCATCATTAATAGGCATAAATATAGTTCCTTTGTAAACATGAGTATAATCATTAAATACTGGAGATACTGAATCCCACCAACTTTTTGCATCATACTCTATTTGATTCTTCTCTCCCCTACCCTTATTTAAGATATTGAGAGTATTAGCTATTGTATTTTTATCAGTTGTCTCAGTTAAATAGTCTGCCATTTTAGCTTCATCACCAAATGCACTATCTAAGGCAGTACCATTAACTATACCAAACTTAACATAATTAGTTAAAATATCACCACTTGGACTATACATTACAGGTAAATTATGATTTTTATAGATAACATTAATCTTATTAGGGTCTTTAGTTCCAGATTTTTTAATTTCATCCTATGCTTGTTTGTATCTTCCAAGCATACCTATATCTGGTCTTTTCTAACCTGTTTCATTGAAATAAGTCATATCTAATGGTAAGTAAGCTGTATATAAAGCGGTGCCATCTATAGCAATATTCTACATTCCTGCTTGCGGTATCTATACATCTCCCATAAAAGCATTACTAAAATCAAGATAGCCAGCATAATCACTGGAAGCCACATCCATAAGTGTAGACATACCAATACTATGACCTTCTTTAGTTATTGGCATTTGAACAGTAGGAATCTAAATACCGTTTGAAATTCCAGCAGCAGTCTAAATAGTAAACTAATTCTTCTGTCCGTAACCAGCCTAAAGCATATCTACTGGATTCATATCTAAACCACTAACAGAATGAGGGTCTTTGCTGCCTTTATTTGCTTTTTCTTGATGGTCTAGTGCAGTATCTTCCAGTTTAAGTTCAAATGATTTTTCTGGAGATGTTTTAGAACTAACTAATTGTCCTACCATGGTTAATGCTTCTTCATCTGTGCCATTTTGAGTTCTTGTCTTTAAAAGAGATTTCATATTAGCAGGTAAACTTCTATATATATATGCTAATGCCTATTGAGCCTATTCTGCCGAATCCTTTGTCATTAATTTGCCACTATATAAATCCTGCACAGTAGCATCATAATTTCCAGACTAAACAACCGCCTATTTAAAATCGTTCAAACCTTTTAATATTGAGCCAGCAGTAACATTAGCATATAAAGTCTCTTCAGATTTAGAAGCACCAAGTCCCTAAATACATTTCTAAATATAGTCAGTTACTTTATCAATTCCAATACCATTATTAACTACATTCAGTATCTTATCATTTCCTGCTAAACTAGCATCATTAGCTCTCATATATAGTAAGTCCTAATTAGTTACTATAGTCCAGCCAGACTATTTAGCTTCATCAGGAGACATTAATTTAAAATCTTTTCCATTTGTTACATATACTTGCCCATACTAATCAATAGCTGCCTCATTTAGTCCTCCATTAGACTTTACAGTCTCCATAGCTTTATCATACTAATCTCGACTAAATGAGAGATTATTCATGGTCTAAAGAGTAGATAAATATTTAGATTCTATATTCTAAGTAAAAGAACCATCAAAATCCATCTAAGTAAGCTATTCTAACTACTATAACTAACTCATAGCTATATTTACATCACTTGGAAGACCCTTAAGCTTTTCTTTAAGCATTGTATATAAATCTTTACTTGTCAACTTACCACTCTCTGAATCTTTAGTAGCTTTTGCAGCTAAAGCTTCTTCCTAAGTAGCAGTTGTTCGCTTATCAGACACTATTACTGGCTAATAAGCAACAAAGGGAGGAGTAGTTCCTCCCTATTGAAACTTAAATATCATTGTTAATTAGACTTCTTTTTACGTTTCTTTTTAGTACTACTATAATTAGTTAGTCTATTTATAGCATCATACATTCTATCTATATGGTCTTTAGTTGTTTTATAGAATCTATCAGCATCTGCTGTTTGGGCTTTTAACTAAGCTGCTGCAAGTTTTTCACCCTTAGCTGCTTCTCTTACTTTTTTTAAGTTTATATGACCACCTTTCTTCTATTTAGTAGTCTAAGTAGTTATAGTTGGTGAATGAGAGGATTGTCTAATAGTCCAATATTTAGATTTAGGAATACCATAGTATTCTCCAAGTAAGTCTTGCTAAATCTGTCTAGTAGCAGATAATACCTTATTCCACTGTTTTAATTTATTAGGGTCTTTCTAAACATCATCAAGCTTCATAGAACCATCTACGTACACCTTATTCCACAGAGATACATCTTCTGGAGTTAAACCATATTTATCAGCATAATTAGCCAATCCATATTTAATAGAATTGTTTATATCTCCTTGTGCAAACCAGTCAACTCTAGCTCTCATTTGTTCATAATCAGATTTTGCCTTAAACTCTTTCTCTTGTGCTAAAGCATCCCAAACAGTAAACTTCTAATTAAGATAAGCAGCTTCCAGAGAGTTATTCTCATTCTTAGTATTATATATAGACTATCTATTCTACATAGCAGTATTGTGTCTATTAGTATGATTAACTACTTCCTATTGCCAAGCCTATTCTGCCATTTCTCTTAACCGCTAGTTACTCTGTTGTCTTCCCTAAGTAATAGCTTCATTACCTTTAGCAACCGCATCTAACTAAGTTGCTGTTTGTAAATTTCCATCAGAAGTCATTGGCTAACTAGCTAATCTACTTAACTAAGCTGCAGCAGCCTAACCATTCATTTCTGCATCTAAATCAGATTGAATATAACGATGGTCTTCTTGAGGGTCTAATAAAAGAGGCTATTTCTTTAACATATCTGTAACTTTTCTATTAGTTATATCAGCATACATAGCTCTAGGAATACCCCATTTATCAGTAACATCTAGTTTACTTAGTAAATCTTTAACACTAAAATTATTAGGTTGTTCTGGCTTTTTATCGTCCGCAGGGTCTACTTTAGAATTTGCACCAGTAAGTTCATAGTCATTCCAATAAATTGTCTTGTCGTCATTCCATCCTGAAGTCACTGGCTTCTCAGATATTTGATAACCGTCTAAATCTTCTGGATTTACCCAATGCTAAACACCGTCTTTATCTTTATAAAAATAACGATTACCTGTATTTAAAAATACATTATGTCTAGCTCCAAGAATTTGGTCATTACGTACTCTCTTAACGTAGTCTGCTAGATTAGTATAAGTCTCTGCAGGTCTGTTAAGACTATCGTTGTTTTTTACAGTCCATTTAGTTCTTAACTTACCAGTGTTATCATAGAAAGTCGCAGAAGAGTCAGAAGGTAATTGCGCATCTACTGCTTTAGCCCACTTCTCCCCCATAGGAGTAAATGTCCCATCTTCATTTAGCAAATCTTCTCCAAATCTCTAATAGTAATCCTAATTTTCAATATCCATTACGCTCTAACCTACAGTATTATTAGTTGGAGCATATCTACCTGTTCCCTAGCCATTCTAGTTAGAAACATAAAAATCAGTTGGACCATTTGACATATCGCCAGCATATAACTGATTAGTATCATAACTATATTTATATTTATTTACATCATAATCACCTTTAGAACTTAACTAAGAATACCAGGGATTTCCATTTAAACTATTACCATTAGCTAGTTTCTAAATAGAACCTCCTTTTTTATAAGCTATTTTATATTTAGCCAGAATGTCTTTCCAATCAGCTTGAACTTTATTTCGTCCTCCGCCAAATGTTATAGAACCGTTTTTAACCATGTTTCTTAATTTGTTATATTCAGTTCTAGCTCCTTGCAATTTATTCCAAGCTTCTTTCTATAAAGTAGTAGCATCGTGATAATCTTGAATATTTCCACTGTTCTTAGCTTGTCTACGCATATCACTAGCTGCTTGAAAGTCTTTTAATAGGTTTTCGTTAGAAGTTCTCTCATTAACAGCATTTTGCACGTGCTATTTAATAATATCATTATCTGCTGTTATCTATTTAGCTTTTCTAGGAACTCCCAGTATATTTGACTTACTTATCTTATCACCCCCATAAGGCATAAACCATCCTCTCATTCCCTGCTAGTTAGTATACATTCCTCCTGCATTTTCATAAACATCATATTTACGTATAGGATTATCGACTCTATGAAGAGGATTCTACCAATTACCATTCTTTCTAATCCACTATAAATGAGGTCTTAATGCTTTTGAATTAACTAATTCGTAGTTTCTTAATTTACTATACTTAGAGGTTATTGCTTTAATTTCATCAGCACTTTTGGCATTTTTTATAGCATTAGCGTCTTCACCTTTAAATACAAATGACTTAGCATTACCCTATTTATCTTTAAATTTGAGGGCTATCTAATCACTCTATTTAACCTAAATATTTTTATTTCTTAATTTGCTGAAATCTACCTTTTGCTTACCTAACTACTCAGTGGTCTTATTATTTCTTATTTTTCTACCTCCGGCAGCTCCAATTCCAGTAATAAGCCCTATTCCCTAAGCCATATTACGGTAATCATCTACAGTAAGTTTCTAATCTGTACCTAGCTTCTTAAACGAATTTATTATATAAGGCATGTTCTAGACTCCTTGTAAGGTGCCTAAATAAGCTAAGATTCTAGGAACATACTTAACTGCAGTCTTTCCTATTTTACCTAGTTTTCCAGCAGTTCCTGCTCCTGGAATTAATCCTAAAGTATCCATACCCAGTCCATAACCAGCGGTTTTTAAAGCTTCCCAAGTATTTTCACCATCAATTAAATCTGCACCTAAGTTAGTTAATGTAGAACCTACTCCCAATCCGGCACTAACTAATGTTCCTACCCCCATCGTTTCAGGACCTGTATAAGCTGCAACTAAAGAACCCATATCCATACCTATACTAGCTAATCTAGCTATATCAGTTCCTGTAAAGCCAGTCTGCTCCATATTCTTCTGCTATTGAGTAGTACGTCCCTTGTCCTAGGCAGTCTATTTAGATATAGCAGCTTTTGCCTATTGCTATTTTTTAGCATTTTCAGCTCCTTGCTTCGTATAAATAGACATTCCTAACTATCCTTTAGAAATCTACTCTGCTTTTAATGTAGAGTAAGGCTTAGAACGATAAGTATGTAGTTTACCATCTCTACCCATGAACATGTAGAAATAAGTGCCATCATTACTTCTCAAACTATCATTTCTTTTCCATACTTCGTTACCTTTAGCATCTTTAACCGCTGTCCATCCTTTCATTGAAGTATCTCTTCTAGCCATTAACTAGTTCCAGTTATATTGGTACCAGTTACCTAGATTTTTAAGATTTAGACCGTCAGTTGTAGACACATTTAACTATTTTAGTAATGGATTCTCCTCAGTATTCCAATATGCCCCAGTTAAAGCGGCTTGTAATTCAGGTCTTAATTTTCCAACATATCCTGGAGTATTATGTACTTTGTCTTGCTCTTCCTAAGACATAATGGTTGAACTAACATAATCCTATGATTTTTTAGCGCTTCTAGCACCTGACCAAAATGAAGTAGTTCCAGTTCTACCAATTCTCTTATTTACATCAGCCACATAAGGGTTATTAGCTAAATAAGTTTGCCATATTTTATTATTTTTAGCATCCTAATCCTGTTTAATTGTTGCATTATATTCATCAGTAATAGCTTGTGAATCCTTATTATATTGTCTCCTAGCTAAATCAATAATATGTTCTCTCTACTCAGGGTGTGCTGCTATCTAGTCAGCTAAATTATATCTATCAATAACATCCTAATCATTATTAATATCAAATGTCTTTTCGGGCTTATTTTCAGAAGCTGCAGAATCTTGTGAACCCATATTAAAGAATCCGTTATTCCAAGTACCAAGACCTGCTCTTGCAGCTGCTAACTAAACTCCATTTTTCCATCCTTCTACATCAAAATCTTTATTATCTGTAGAATATTCTTGAAGTTTATTTTTATATGCTTCAACATTAGCTCTTACATCATCTGGTAAATCATCGCGTTTTAGATATTCATCAAGGTCAGTAAGAGTTTGAGCTATTCTATTAGTATATTGACCATCTTTATCCAAAGCCCAGTACAATTTTCTATCCACCTATTCTCCACTTGGATTATATTTCTTATTCCAGAATGAAGCAAAACCGTTCCTAGCATAATCAAATCCTTCGGCGTCATTAGAAATTGCTTTTTTAGCTTCTAAAGCATCTCTCAAACCTTTACCTATCTAATTAGCATAACTAGCAAATTGTCTATTGGCTTCAAAAGTTTGATATTTACCTTGTTTTCTAGCCTTCAACTTATCATAGTCTTCCTAACTAATTTGCTGTCCCTTATTATTATAGTAAAAATTGTCAGAATCGGTGTTAGAAAATTCTCCATTTCTATCTGTTATAGTGCCAAACTCGTCTGTACTAAATCTATCTGTACCATTATTTATCTAATCCTATAAAGCATTAGTAAAATTAGTATAAGAATGCTTCCACTCTTCTTTTTGTTCTGGAGTCCAATCTGTCTTAGAATTAAGAAATGATTCAGCATTATCTCGTATATTCTATAAATATAAAGCTGTATCAAACTTATGTCCCCCAAAGTTATATTGTGATTTTTTTTTAGTTTCTGCCATAATAAAAATTTAGGGATATACCTAAACATATATCTAGATATATCCCTACGTTTTAATTTAATTACTTATTAATTCTACGAATTAATCTACCACCCATACGATATACAGGCTCACCTTCTGCCGGTGCAGCTGCTTCTGGAGAACCACCCTCAGCTGGAGCACCGCCTCCGCCAAGCATTTCAAGTATCATTTGACATACTTGAATGGCAATTTGACAATCCTGATTCTGAACTGCTTGCTGCGCACCTTGCATTAACATAGCTGTTGGGTCTTCACCTCCTTGTGGAGCAGCTTGTGCAGCTCCTGCATCTTGTGGCATTGCACCACCTTCTTGAAACTTCTTAATAAATTCCATAATTTGTTATAAACTTTTTAATTAACTAGTTAATTATCTAATTCTTATATATGCAATTATACATACTCTCAATCTATTATGCAAATAATTTTGATGACTTATATAAATATTCACTTTGTATCGTTTTAATTCTCCTTATCTTTAGGAGACTCTACGTATTCAGGTTCTCTATGGTCTTGTGCATATATCTCCTTAAACATTCTCTTACCTAACCTTTTACAATATTTAGTAAATAATTCTTTATTGTCTTTATTAGCTTCTGCTTTTTTAGCCCAAGCAATCATCTATTTAGTTGATGTTCTACTAAAAATGCGCTCACCTCCCTATAAATTCATCTGTGTCGAACCATCAGGAGCTAATACTTTCATTACATATTTATTAGGGTCATCAGATTCATCAAACTCAAAATCATCACCTTCTTTAATACCAGAATCCTAATTAATCTCCAGTAAATACTTGACATTAGGAAAAGGATGTAATGTTTCATCTTCTGGTTGAGCTTTATATACTGCAGTTACCTCATCGTTATCGTCAATAGCTACCTAATCAAGTGGAATCTTAGTATCTTTCATCCAAAACTCAACTACTGGCTATTGTTTTGACCAAATAAATAGCATTCCTTCGTCTGGTTGTAAATATTCTCTACCCTAAAGTCCTTTCTTTCTATCTTCTTCTGTTTTAGCTATTTCTACAGTATATTCTTTATCTCCTATAATTATTCTTTTCTTATCCATTATGCCATTTTCTTTAATACTGTCATTAAACTAGTACCTTGTGCATCTTTGAAATCAGATTTACCTGTCTTTAAATATTTAGCTAATTCACCAGGACTAAACCACATACCGTAATCTATCTATAACTAACTAAGACCTCTTAAATTAGTATATTTACTAGATGTTTTTCTATTAGCTTTAAGCAGTCTTGCGGCAGCAGCTATTTGCTCTTCAGGATTATTTAAGAACTATTCCCTAGTTAAGTTAGGTGCATACTATTTACGAGTGCTATTTATAAATCCAAAATATCCACAAGCAGTAGAATATTTACTGGTTACAGTAGGTCTAAAACTTGATTCTTTTTCAGCTATTTTAGTTAATGTCTATCTATATTGAGTATCTTCTGGATGTTTAGCTAGGTAAGAATCCATTGCCTTTTCAAAAGTTGCATTTCCTTTACTTGGTGTCATATTTGTTGTTGCATATTGTTTAGAATTATCTAATTGTTCTAAGGGTTTCCATCCTGCAAATCCTTCTTTTCTTCTATTCTAAATTCTCTCTAAGTTTTCCTAATTAATTAGGTTTTCATTAGTCAATTCTTCTCCTATAGGTTCATAGTTAATATTAGAGTCTTGCATAAATTGAGGAACTCGTACCTAATTATAAGATACTAATAAATCATTTATGTTCATCTAAAGTTCCCCCTTTCTTACATTCTTTAATTAAACCTGTTCTATCTTCAGTATTATGAAGAATTTCATAAACTAGTAACTTACCTGCTTCAATAGCTATTTCGTCTTTCTCTTTCTAAGTAGTTTCTTCACTCTAATATTTCTTATGTAATGTTTCCAGCTACTTAGTTACTTCTAACGAAAAGATGATTTCATTTTTTTCTACCTCAGCTTGTTGTTCACCTTTGTTGTCAACTACAGGAATACCTTTCTTAGTTAAATCTTCAGCGTGTTCCATATGATGTTTATGAGCGTGTAAGGCACCTTCTGGAATTACATTCTTCTAATTAGTTTCTTCCTTAGACTATTTAGAAGTTTCCTATTTAGTTTCTTGATTTGATTTCTCAGACTTACCTCCTTCTGCCATAGTCTAGATAGACTAATTAATAGTTATGTTAGGTTGCCACTATTTAGTTTCCTCCTAGTTAATAGGCTAATTAGTTAGTTCTCCTCCATCTTTAAATTCTGAAACTTCCTATTTAGTTTCTAAATTAATTATTGGTTGCCATTCAATCTCTTTAGTTTCCAAATTAATTACCTAATGTAGTTGACCACCGATTCTATGTTTTCTTAACTAAATACGATTAAGAATGGCACCATTTTTAGCGGCTCTAATATATTGTTGCTAATATCCGCCATTAATGTCCATATCATATCTAGTGTAGGCTAAATCTGATTTATTGGCTAACTAATCTTGATATTCATTAGATATATTGGTCATTATGTTCTATTGCTATCTAGCAGAATCAATAAGTCGATTGGCTTTCTTTCTAGCACCACTACTAAATAGACCATATTTCTTTCCTGCTTTAGATACTGCATCATTTATAGTATTTACAGAACCGCCATAAGAACTTCCCACCTATTCAATAGTTTCATTATTAGCTGAGAAATCTTGTGTTCTTTTAGCACCTATACCATTAATTAAGCCAACTGGTGTAAGTTTCATAAAACTACTATCAAGAACCTAATCTGTTTTAGTCATTTGATCTGTACCAACACCAATAGCAGTAAGTCCATCACCTAGAAGTTTTCCTACTTTCATGGCACCTCCAACCACAGTACCAACAGGGGAAAACATCATAGCTGCATTAGATACAGCATCATATCCCGAATTGAGTCCCTTAGTTAAAGCAGAATCATTAGCATGTTGTTTACTAAATAAAGCATTATCTAACGTATCTGCTGCTTGTCCAGCTAATCCTGCAACACCAGTAGCTTTATCAGCACCAGATAATCCCTTCCAATTCTAAGCCAACTAAATACCTCCATTAGCTACATTACCTAGCTAACCTATATTAGTCATAGTAGAATTTCCAGACATAATGCCGAAATTAGTTAAACTATTGAATAAATAAGGTGAGTACTATTGATACCCATTTAATAACTAATTACCAAACTATTTAAGCTATATCTAGTTACGGATTCCCTAAGTGCTCTAATTAATCTAATTATTTACAGCATCCTAAGCTGTTTGAGTTAAAGTGGAGTTACTAGTATCAGTAACCCCAAACTAAAACCCTAATTGTCCTTTCTATATTTTTCTTATTTTTGTATATTTATTCATATTAAATATAGCTAACTTGATATATTGTATTTAAATAGTCAATAACTGCCAATTCTTTTCCACTATATCTAATTCTAATTTTTATGAACCTATCTCTCATATCTGCTTCTTTTCGATTCTAAGCAACACCAAAATTAGTATTATAGATATTAGAATCGTTTAACCAATTAGAAGTATCTAAATAAGACTTATCCTTAGCATATAAACCATATAAAGCATTATCAGCCCCATCCCCTGTTTTTTCATCAGGCATATTTATGACTCCTTTACTAATTATATCATCAGGAATAGGAGAATTATAAATAGATAATTTAGGTAATCTAGTTTTATTATCATTAGCAAAAGCCCATGTAGAATTATTTGGAGTTATTAAAAGTCCTGATGTAGAACCTTCTGGTCTCTTATATTCATTCTTATAAGTAATTAATAGAGGATTTATCTATACTTTCCATCTATCCTCCTAATATCTCATATTAGAAGCTATTAATCCCCTTCCACCAAATGCGGAATTAGTTGTATCTACCTAATCATCTAAATCTACAGCCATGACATGATTCCATACTCTATATTCCTATCTAAGTGGATAATACACTATTTCAGCACCTGATAAATGTCTGTAATCAGCACCTGATGGAGCTGTAGCATTAACATAACTATCTTCAACCTCATTTATTTTATCCTATCTAGCATAATAAACATGAGGTAAATCTGCTGACTTAGCATTTTGTCTCGGTTGAATCTTTAAAAAGTTATTATTGTATTCAATATCACAACCATTATATTGCCAGAGTGCTTTCAAAGCTTCCTATCTAAAATACATATTTGCTTTATCTTTTGCAAAATCATAAGATTCTCCTACTACTTCGTAATGGAAAGATTCAGGTTTTGCCTTATTAGCTATAAGTTCGAGATTAGTAAATATCTTATGAACAGCAGGGTCATTAACTACCACTACTTCAAACTCAAATGGATGTTGTTTACCATACCAATAAGTAGGATATATGTCATCAGCAATGTCTATAATACCAGCTTGTCCATGTTTCCAGAAATCTGTAGATAGGAACTACATATTCCATTTAGGAGTTACTGCTATAGTAGATTCATACTATCCAAAATTAACTAAAGTAGTATCAGAATCATATCCTGCTTTATAGTTATAAAAGGCATCTGTAACACTAGCTGTATTAGGAGTTTCTATTTTAATAGTAGCTTTAATATTTAATAGTCTGACTAGTTTATTAGAATTAATTTGTTGTTTCTCAGGAAGTACTTCTCTTTTTCCAGCTATACTCTTATAAATAGGTAAATTAGTATGAATAGTTTCATTATAAGTAGTTACATTACCATCCTTATCTGTTATAGAATATGAACCAGGAGCTACTTTATTAGTATCATAATCAGCATATACATGTCCTGCACTATTTCTATAATACATTTCAGATAATACTTCTTCTGTTACAGATTCTTGTGTATGAACATAACTACCATCAATTAACTAAACATGTTCCATACTATTATTCTTCACATAGAATACTTCTTTTGCCTAGTCACTACTATTTAAGAATAATCCATATCTAATTAATTCCTTACCGTAATATTTAGCATCAGTTGGATACTAATTACCTTTACAAGTATCAGAGTCTTCAAACTCTAATTTAGCTATATAGAATAACTTATAATTTTTATAGTTATCTCTCATTAACTTATAACTAACTTCATAGTAAAACTATTCAGTAGGTAAAGTTCTATTAGATAAAGATAAAGCTCCTATATAGTTATCCTTATTAATTACCGTCTTAATTATAGTTTTTTCTATTCCCTACTTATTAGTATAAGTAATAGGTACTTCATAATTAGACACCATTCTAGTACCATTAAGGGTGTCAAATACGGTATTAGTTAAAGTAATACCATCTGCAAATGAATTATTAGAATGCGAAACCCCTAATTTAGCAATCCATTTAGATGTGTCTCTATTAAATGAAAATGGAATATTATTTATATTTTCCATAAAGCTAGGAACCCAACTATAGAAAGTTATAAATTTCTAAAGTATCTCATTCCAGCATAAGTTCCATACTTTCTCCTAAAATCCGTAAGTATTGTCATAAAATGTAAATAATACATCTCTCTTATAAGCATTATAACAAGTTTTGACATTACGAACTCCTAATTTTGGTGTAAGCTCTCTTTCACCAAGAGATATATTATTATTTAGAAATTCTTGAACTTTAAAATCTGAAATGCATTCTAACTAATTGCCATCAGTACGCCATATCTTTTTGGCAACAGTATCAACTCCATAAACATACTAAATAGAATCTCCACTTTTTCCTGGAGTTTTTAAGACACTATCCGCCCATTGGCTGCCAAACATATCAGAAATAATTTTAGGTTTCTCTGGGAGCACATTAGAAGTGTTTATATACTATCCATTCTGCTATGTAAGCATCTGCTAATTGACTTCAAGCAACCCTATTCCATGCTCAAAAACAACTAATAAATTAGACTCTAAAGAAACCAGTTTAACTATTTCACCATATTCTCTAGTATAATCTCTATAGTGTGTTCCTTGGAATACTCTATAACCATTCTTATATGCATCATTAATATGAATGTCAGAATACATAATACGAGTTCCAAACCAATTCTTAATATATGGAACATCTGGTAATAAGTTATTCCATCGTTCACTGAGAGACTTACTAAATCCTTTGTTATATATCTAAGATTCTGGTATTTTATAAGTACCTTCAACACTCATAGGATAATATGGATAATAACCTCTAGCATGTCCTGTCATCTGCTTTTCATCAACATTTGAACTATCTAAGGTTCTAATGTTTAAATTATAAGACGAACGAACTCTAAATGTTACCCACATCCCTAACTAAACTGCATTAACATCACCTAAATTTATACTTTCATAATCTTCTGATTTTTCAGGATTATAATGGTCTTTCCAAGTATTCTCATCAACTATATCATCATTATATGGTGCTGATGGGTCATTAAAGTTTCTATTTAGTCTGTGAGTAAATTGACATATATAACAATCTCCCCTAAAAGCATTAAACTAATATCCTTTATTATTATAAGGTTCATTTACTAAAGCAGTTTTTGGCTCAATTAAATAATCATCCAAATCAGAAATACTAATTCTATCAGTAATAGCACTATATGTAGAGTTATCATCCATTCTTATCTACATATATTTATTAATATTGGCATTTGAATATTCAGGTATATAAATATTCACAGTAGTAGCAGCTCCTAGAGTATTACTAGTATTGTTAAATCCTAAATAAGCTCCATAACTACCTCTAACTATATCAGAATTTATTTTCTTATTTGATATAGTTTCAGAATCCTCATCTGAATTTTTCTTAGAATATTCACTCTTATAATCATCACCAATACATTCATATCTCCATGCTTCTTCTGCTTCACCAGCTCGACTTCTAAATTTCAAGTTGTCAAGTCCTACGCATTTAACATTGTCAGGAATTGCTATTACCTTGTATATACCACTATTAGTTATTTGAGTATCGTAATAATCGGGCATATAATAATGTCTATCATTTTGAGTAAAATAATTAGAACTATGTCCCTAAAGTAGGTTATTTCCCTAACTATTAGTAGTTTCTATTAGATGTTCATTGCCTGTAAATATCTAATTAAAGTAAGCTTGATTGACTTCATAGTCCGGACATAAAATAGCTTGTATCTTATTTTTAGAACTATCTTTTATAATAATTCTGTCTATAAAAGACTATGATAATTTTCTAGAATCGTCTACTTCTTCTATTTTATATCCTTTAGGACATCTGGTATTTCTTCCATCTAATTTCTTTTTAGTCCAAGATTGTATAGTATATTTAACAGTCTATGCAGTTGCTATAGTAGTTGTAACTAAACTACCTGCTACAGCTGAACCTGCCACTATTAATCCAGTAGTTCCCACAACTGTTCCTAAAGATGCTCCTGCTGCAACTCCTATTACAGAACCTAAAGCTGCACTACCTGCTGATATTGAACCTGCCAAAGCAGTACCTCCTACAGCTGCCCCAACTGCTCCTGCTGTAAATACTGTAGCTGCGGCTAATGCAACAACTCCTGCTGTAATTGCCGCTATTTTACCTATTTTACTCCATAAACTAGAAGATTTCTTTTTAAATTTAAAAGTATATCTAGATAAAAATCCTTCTGATATGTAATTAACATCATTAATATCTTCTGTAGTTACATAGGTTTTATCCAGAGCATCTTTTAATTTATCTAAATCTCCTCCAGCAGTAGGTATAGTAGGAGTGTAAGCAGTCTAATCAATTCCTAGAGTAATTCCCTAAGCTAAAATAGTTGGAATGCGAGACTGTCTAACAAAGAAAAATCCACTTACGTATTTTTTAAGCTCATCAATAGCTTCAGAATCAATTCTAATATCTAAACCATGTATCTAATTAGTGTCATTAGTTGCTGCTAGTTTAATTACACCTTTGACATTCTAATTAACTGCTTCTACAGAATCTGTTCCTAATATGAGATTAGTAGATTCATTATAAGTAATATAATTTCTCTCTTTAGTAGAATCGTCATTAGTTATCCATACAGATATTTTAGAATACTATTTTTCATTGTAAGAACCTACATTAGTGCATCCTCTAATATTAAATACAGGACTTAATTCCCCATTATTTAATATAAATACTACTCCTAACCTGTAGAACTCTTTATCCCAATAACCTACATAGTTATAAATATATTTAGTATCTAAATAGCCCATAGAGGAAGTAGATATAATATATTCCTAATTTTGTTGACATTCATACTGCTTGTCTTTTAAATATGGACAAAAATGAAGAGCTAAATCAGTGAGTTCTTTATAAGGTATTTCTGGTTTATGTACATTACCTAACATTAACATATTCTAACACTAAGCCTGTGCTTTTGCAGCATCTACTATCTAATAGTTTAGATTAATATCCTAACTAGTTAGATTAATAGTTGTTTCATAACCAGTAATATGTATATTGCTAATACCTGCATTATTAACTATAAACTTCTTATCTATTTTCTTATACTCTATATTTAAATTTTCCCCCTATTCTGCTGTATATCTAGAATAGTACACATATAAATAATCATAAGATGGGTCTATATTAGTTAAAGTAAAATCAACTCCTTTATAACTATTTTCATTTTTAACACCCGTAGTTAAACTATCTGCTAATCCAAATCCTATAAATAAACTTACTAATCCAGATTCTGCTACAAAGTCAGTCTCATTACCATCTGCATCAGATAATTTAATATAGAAATGATAATTACCTACTGCCAAATTTCCACCAGAGGAAGTTCCATTAAATTCTAGTTTAGGAATACTTACTACTCTTTTATAAAGAGATGTATCAATGTCGAACTACTCTCCTTGGTCATAAATATTAGTGTCATTATTACCTTTTCTATCTATAACTTTATAGGTATTCATACCTGTGGCACTAAATCTGCTATTTATAAGCCTAGGAGTATTTATGCCATCATTAATAATTAAATTAACTGAACCATCATAACTAGGTTGTGGTATAATATTTACAGGATGTTCTAAATCAAAACTTAATTCATCTGTGATAAAATCAATTAACTATCCTCTTTCATATAAGGTAATATCATTATTTAATTTAGAATTTTCTTGTCCATTCTATAACCAACTTGTATTATCAGAATTTGGTTCTATATTAAATTTTTCTTTTAACTAATCTTTAGTATAGTAATCTCCTTTATATTCAAACATCGTCTAGGTACATCTATAATTTCTAAATGGATTATATTCATACACCAACTATCCCTTGGTAGGTATTACCTAAGTTTGAAGATAAAAATTATAATTAAAATTAAAATTTTGCATGATAATAACCAGTATTATTTGATTTAAATACTTTACTATCTAAAGGAAGTTCTCGTAATACTGGATAGTCTAATGTTTCACCTTTTACAGTACCACCGACTTGACAATAAGTTGCAGAACTAGGTTTTATCTACAATCCATTATTATAAGAAAATGAAGTATATAACTAAGCTAAATCATAATTATTAGTTTTAGTTCCAGATGCATTTCCAGTAAACAAATATTTGTCATATATCTAATTATTACTTATAGGAAGTAGTTCTTTTTCATTAGATATATAATAAATCTAATTATAACCAATATTAGAAACAGACACATCCGAATTATCGGCAACGGAATCCCAAATATAAGAAGAATTATTCTAATTAATAGGAGCTATAGAATTTATTTCTAACTAGATAGGTATGTTTTTAATTATCGGATTATATTCTATTTTTACATTGGCATCCTAATTAGTTAATTCGGTATTTACTGCTTCTAACACAGCTGATAAATAATCGGAATAATTAGTGCCCTAAATACATAAAGTTGAATTATCGGACTTTACAGAAGCACTAAATATGACATCCTAAGTAAATATAGTTTTATAATTATAATGTATAAACTCTAACAAAGTGTCTATATCTATTGTTCCATCAGAAGTACTTAATATATAAGAATCTGCTAATAAATCTGCTAACTTATGAGCAATATCAGAAGTTATCTCGTAAATATTACCTGTCTAAGATATTGTAATATAATCATTTAATAAATAAATTCCTTTATTATCCATGTATCCTAACTAAGCTGCTACTTGACCTCCCAAATTACTCATTTTTTGGGTATATATATTATCACCACTGAAACATTTGACATTAAAACTTCTATCTCCCTAAGATAAACCAAATCTTATATGGTCATTGGAACCGCTAATCTCATTAAAATACACTAAATTTAAAAAGAACTAATTTTCTTCTATTGAATATAAAGTTGAATCAGTATTTACTATAGAATGTAAAAAATAGGTAAAATTACCATCTTTATAAGGTGAAAAATCAATGTTTCCATTGTTCTTTTTATTATAGGCAAGTCTTACCTAAGCTTTATCTTTATGAGCTGTCATAACATCTTCCTAATATTTACCCTATTTTCTTTCATAGAAAACTCTTTTGTCCATTAATGTTTTAACATCGCCAATAGTTACAGTTGTATCCCATTTATCTACTAAGGTAACTACTGAACCGTCATCTTTTGTATCATCTCCTAAAGTAATTAAACTGAATGTGTATAAATTTTTAAATGTAACTTTATCCTTATTAAAATTTAATCCCCAATATTCATTACTAGTTTTTAATAAAGACCTAATAATAGGAGCATCAGTTTTGGTAGATTGAAATAATTTTAAGTACTTATTAAATGTCCATAAATCAATATTAAGAGACTCTTTTTTATTCTAATTAATATAACAGGTACTTAATGTGATATTTTTACCTTTTGATACCTAATGGGTTTCTTGGTCATATCCTAAATAATTAATAGGAGATAGTGTATTGGAAGTGTTTAAACTGATATTTATCATATCTTTATAATTAGTAGAATCTTCCCAAATATTCTTTTTGGACTCTGCTAAAGTTTCATTGTTAATTAATTTAGTATAATCACTAACTAAATCAGAATCATATTGCTAACTAGCAGGCTCTATAATAGAATAATCATAATTATCAGTAGTTAATGTACTTAACTATTTATTATCATAGCTGGTATAATTCTAACCTAAATAAATACTTATAGTAGAAGCTTTAAACACTCCAGATAAATCACTTAATTTTCCATTTAGATTAAACATTTCATAAGTATTCTATAAACCTAAATCTAACTAATAGTTTATTTTACCATTTAGCTACTAAATACTAGAACCTAATCCTTTATTAATGTCAGATGCATCTAAGTTCTTACTACCATTTTCATAGACTAGTCTTTTATTTATCTTATATTCTGAAGAATAATTAGTCTATATGTCCAGATCTAATGTAAAGACATTATTAGCAAAATCAGTTACAGTATAAAAATAATCATTAAACATAGTATTAGTCCATAACCATCGCCATATTACTACATCTTTAGAATTATCCTATTCATATTTTCCTAGTACATTCTTAGACCTATATTTAATTATTATTTTAACGGCATATAACATATTACTATATAGTATACCTGCATCATTAACGTATTTATCTTCCTAAGTATCAGAAGAAGCTTGTTCAGGTTTTCCATTATTTAATATTACAGTACCATTAATGTCTTTTACACCTGCATGATAAATTTGTGTCTCACCATTTAATGCTGATAATTTATAATTAGTGGATTCTCCATTAAGGGGAATATATTCTGTAATATTTCCTGAGTAAGAAGCTCTATCGTTTATGTGATAAGTAGCACACAATCCCTAGTTATCATAAAATTCCAATAGAATTTCTTCTATTCCCTTATTAGGTTCCGGATATATTTCTGTATTTAGGTTTAGTGTACACAAGTTACTTCCTATATAATACTTATAACCTTTAAGATTAATTAATCCAGAATCTACTTTACTAAAATCAATATATAAAGTTTTAGTTAAATCTGTTAATAGCCCATAAGTCATTTCTGGAGTTACGTCAAATTTTAATATCAAATCTTTCTTATCGACATTAAAATATTGTTTTTCCCCATCAATTTCTAAGATTTGCTAATCAGGAATTTGAATAGATTTTATTATCTACCCATAAATAGTTCCCTTATAGAAATTATTAACTATTAAATCAGTAATGTCTTCAGGTGTAATTATTTCCAAAGCAGAATTATAGTAAGTTTTATCTACAATCTACGCTAAGTCTATATAATAATTTCCTATAACAGGGATTCCGTCGTCTATAACCTAGGTTAATTTTTTAAGTTTTAAACCTTCTATATATTTGGCATAGTTATTGTTTTCATATATTGAATAAGCTTCTCTTTTATCCTGTTGTAGATAATTTTTTGGAAAAGTTATATTTATGTTGAACATTTCAGGTATTTCTACTTTTTGAGCTTCACTACTATTTGTTTCAGATGTGGTAAGTAATGAATATGTACCTGCCTTACTTTTATCAATATTATCTATATTAGATACCCATTGCTTATTACTTATTTTTAAATTTATAGGATTTACATCATTATTAGAAGTATTCCAATTGAAGTTTAAATAAACTGAATAATTATTATAAGTTAGTGTATTTGTTTTTGTATCTGATATTTTATATATATCATAAGTACAACTAAATCCACTTATCCTTTCTAATTCTGCGAGTATAGCTAGTTTACCAGATACTTTTGACTAAAATACAGTATAACCAGAATTTAGCAGATTTCTGTAACTATCTATATCAGGTTTTTTTGAGCTATTCTAAGAACTTTTATTTATATAATAATGGTTAGTATCAGTCCCATACCATTTTAATGTACTATCTAGATAATTTATTTTACCACTATCCTCTATAGCGACTAAACTAATTCTAAGTTCTTTAGGAAAGGTATATAAATTTTCTGTAGTGTTACCGTAATCAGTTACAATAACATTAGAATCTCCTAAAGAATTGGAATATACTATAAACTTATCTCCAGGATTTAATGTCTTCTAACTAATTATTTTTCTAACTGAATTATTAATAACTTTACCATTCTAAATAAATTCTGTACTATTTAGTGTGGCAGGAGTTTCCTCAAGTTCTTCACTACTAATATTTCTTTCAGGAGATGGGAAACATCCTATCTAACTCTTATTAGTTAGAGGATTATATGATGCTATATAAATAATATCCCCATATTCACAAGTACCTACTGGAATATAGCCTTCTGGTAAATATGCTGTTTCTACTCTACCATTACCCATATCATTCTAGAGAGACATTTCATTACCATTCATAGTAATTAAAGTGGCATTTAAAGCATTAGATAAACAAGTAGCTTGTGTATTATCTGGGGCTAAATCCATTACCAAGGCATCCTAGAAGGTATTCTTAGCAGTCATTATTGTATTTGCCATATATTACTTTTTATGTTTACGTAAATCATCTGTAATAAATTCATAATCATATTCAGATAATAATATATCTTTAAATTTTAATGGTTCTCTAGTTAATACTAACTATGCTTTATCTGTTTTTAGTTTAGGATAATAGAAAGAAAATCCCCTATCCCAAGTAGAAGGATACTTAAATATAGCCACCTAATTAGAATCCATTATACTACATTCATCAAAGATTTTGTACATATATACCTTTTCAAATATAAAATTCTTTTTAGGTCTTCCCCTACCAGTATGTGTTTGTGCTAAGTATTTCTCATACTAGTTCCTAGTTAAAGCAAAGTAATAATAACCATCCCATTTAATCTGTTTTCTTTTATACATTATTCTTAATTTGACTTTCATCTTTCTTTTATAATAGTCAAACCATTTAAAGGAGTCTTTCATAAGATTTCCAGAATAAAACCATAAATCCCCCTAATTAATAAGTACATCACCTCCATAACTATTATGTAAATAAAAAGATTTCCAACCAAACTAAAGTATTCTTTTTATATCTGCTTTAGGTATGTCGGGATATTTCTCATATATCTATTCATAATAGTCCTAAATAGTTTTCTGTATCAATATTGTTTTCCCTAGTTAGTGTATTCAGTTATCTAATTTTTATATTTAGAACTAATATAGATAGGCTTAATACGCTATGTTCTCTTCTTACTTTCCATTCTAAAACTTAACTAATAACCGCTAAAGTTAGAAGTAATAAAATCAACATCACGCCATTTACCATGTTTAAAGGCTCTTTTGAAGTCTTCTCCTTGCGTTCTTTGCATTTCTATATAAGACTAAGTTCTACCCATTCCCGGCAATTTAAACTAAGTACCATTATCTATAATATCCTACATTATTAATCTTACACTATACATAAAGATAGATGCGGCAAAATCTCTTTTACTACCATCTGAATAATATTTTTTACATAGCCCTGGGGTCATTTTTAATTTACCCACTTTAAGATTCATAAATATATCGTGACTATTAAAAGAATGCCCAGTTGCTAACCGTTTTTTAATCATAATCATTTACATTTGAAAACAAAAATAGGGAGACATAATTGCCTCCCTATTACATAATTGGTTTATAAGATTTATTATATACTTTTCTATTGTGAGAATATCTAGCATCAAGCATATCATTGAGTTCGTTTTGTGACATATACATAGGAACTCTAGCAGCATCACAATTAAATAACCACTATTGTTTTAAATCCTTAGCTTCCTACATAATTACCTAATTATGAGTTTTAAGGGCTTCTTTATATTTAATTGTATATGCTATATAAGCTGCTATTGCATCAGCTTCTTTATCATTTATATCTGGTAAACCATCTTCATCAAGTAATTCTCCATGATATAATACATTAATCATAGGAAGTCCTCTATTTATATAGAGTGTATTACCAACTCTTTTATACTTAACAAACTTACCACTCATATAATAAGGATTTAAGAAAGCTTTTCTACTTTCTATATAATTCTCTACATAAGCAGTATATGGTTCACCGTTATCATGTATATTACTTGTATAGTTAAAGTCTTCACCACAATAAGTAACTGCTTCAATAATATCAACTCCACATGGTAACTAAGCTGTACCAGTAGTACAATCAACCTTTAACTATATCTAATGGAGTTGTGTATTCTTATTACCTATTTTATTATAAGCAATCAAACCAATTTCCTATAAATCTTCTAAATCTCCATCAACATCATATAATGTCTAGGCTTGACTAATGGCATAATTAAAGTTCATATTAATTAGTTACCTGTTGTATATTGTTGGTCATTAGGTAATCGAGGTGCAACAGCTTGGCGATAAAAATAAAGCTTCTCTTTAGTTAGTTTATCTTTAATTAACTAATCAATAAAGCTATTATTTACATCAGGACCATTTAATTCTTCTGTATTGCAGCAACTATATCTATTTAACTATCTAGGGTCTTTAAATACTGCTACTATTGATACCTATTTAACAAATGGAGCATTAAAAAGGAAACAGTCTAACATACCATTTGCATTAGGTGAATAATCTATCCAAACATAAGGTTTAGATAACCCTCTTCTCTTATATTGTCTTGTTTTTAATTCTGACAATGAGGATATAACAGTAAATTTATTTTGTCTGTCAGAAGAACCTATATAATCTATAGCTTGCTTTCCATACTATGTGACTATTTGTGGTATTTCAAAATGTTTTATAGGTTGTCCCTAACTAGTTTTACCACAAGAGCATCTCTCTAAAGATTCACAATCTACATCAATACAATTTATAGCAATTAATAAGTCTTTGATAGGAAAGATTCCCTTTAAAAAATATTCATTAAGAATAGCCAATCGACAGGCAACTATTTCATCTTGAAGCTATTCCATATTCATGGATAGATTCTAATGATAACCTCTCAAACCACTAGTTATGTCATTTCTAATTTGACTTGCTAATTTCTCAATGTACATTACTATTTCTTCTATCAGGATTTTCTTTGATTCTATGCTAACACGTGAAATTATAACATCTGATTCCTTTTAAATATGTAACTTTCGATTTTAGTTCGGCAATCTCAGTACATTTGTCAGCTATTGCTCTAGATTTTTCAAGAGATATTTTGTCTATTTCTTCTCTTAAATCCTGTAGTTGCTTTCTAAAATCACTCTCTAATTCGTGATAATCTTTTATATATTTATCACATGTTTTTTGCAAGAAATCATACTAATCCTATTTAAGGTCTTCTCTTTTATGAGCCACATCAATAACTGTTGATTCAGCTTCTGCTTCTACTTGCTTCTTTTTACTTTTAAAAGTGCAAATGTAGGTAATGACAGCACCTAAACCGCCACTACCTATAATTGCTAGAAGCCATTCAATTATTGATTGCTCCATTACTTACTTACTTTAACTCCCTTATTAAGTTCTGACTGTGTATTTACAACCTGATCAGATACATTAGCTTCTACAGCTGTCCCAGTATCAGAGTCAACAATATTACCTACAGTCTTTAAAGCTGTTTCCCAAGCAGTAGTCAAGGCATCTTCATGCTTAACCCAGAATACATGAGTTGTATGAGAATCAAGACGACCACCAACTACTGACAATGGATGGCTGTTAGCAGGAGCATGATACTCAATTATATATTGGTCATACACAGCACCTACAATAGGAACTTCTACTTGTCTAATAGCTGACCATTGATAATTTGCAGCAGTAGGAAGTCTCAAATCCTTAATAACTTGAGAATAAGTACCAAAAGCATTCTTACCTTTAGTTACAAGAGCTATAGCTGCACTAGATACAACCTTATTAGGGTCTAATTCTGTAACTAAGTCAGCATAATCAGCATCAGCTTCAAAGATATTAATTTCAATCTTTCTAAATCTCTGATACTCAGTAGCTCCTTCAAGAGTAAGCTTACCTAAACCATCAGTAGTTACATTAATAAGATCCTTATCAACTTGGAAGATATGGTTAGACTTAATAGTCTTCTCTACACGGTCTGCAATATCCTTAGCCTTATCGCCCTTCTTCACAATAAATTCTACCCAGAAAGGCTTACCCTTGTGGTACCAAGGCGTAGAATAAATGTAAGGTTCAGCACCTTCAACACCAATATAAATATCAAGACGGCAATAATTTATTCCTTCAGTAGGAACCAGAGAATCAACTAACTTAGTAAAGTCAATAGTTGCCTTACACAACTCTGCTTCATAGCCCTTACGTCTGCGAATACAATCTACATTACTCTTCAAGAATACAAAGTCTCTTTTAATCTTTAAGATAGGTTGTGCAACACCATCTACTTTTTCAGTACTCTTAGCTTCAAAGAGAACCACACCCTTACCAGAATCTGGGTCAAGATTACTATTAATAATAGTCTAAGTTTGAAAATTTAAACCTGCCATAATTAATTATAAATAATTAAAATTATTGTGCTGCCTACTATTGAGGCTACTACTGTCCAGTTGGTCGGGCAATAGTATTAGTCATCTAAATATTATTAGCTAGTCGTGGGTCATTAGAATGCTCCATAACTAAATGTACCAACTCATTTATAATCTCTTGGTTTACATAATCTGGAAATTCCATAATCTGTGAAGTATCTTCTGTTAAATCAATCTATTCTTGTGTAAGGCGAATAAATTGAGGACTCTTCACATAATCTATCTATACTTCTACTAACTAGAATAATGAATCGTCTTTCAGTATTGTTATCTCTAAAGCTTTTTATCCTTAGATTCTTACATTTCTTATTTTATGTAAGCTCAGCATATATATTCTTCCTAAGAAATTAGGAAGGAGAGCACTCGTGGTAGTGTTATATTTATTCAACTACTATGCGTTACACTGATTCAGAACCTTTCGCCATTTCTGAATTTAGCACGGTATTGGCATCACAGCTTTCACCGTTTTTACTCTCTGCATTTATCATATTACTATGATAAAGGGCAAATCTTGAAAATTTTCTTTCAAGATAAATATTAGAATTTAAATATAAGAATTTAAAAAATCTATAAGCTTTAAAACGAGAAGTATTAATTAAATATGTTTCTTCTTCCTCATTATTATGATTATGTCTTAAAGTTAAACTTTTAAATTCTTCTGGCAAATATAATAAACAAGATTGTAAAAATGATTTAGTTCCAAGTAATTGCATATTTAAAATAGTATGTTCTTTATTACTGTAACTAATACACCCATCACCATCAAAATATCCTCTGATAAAATGTCTAATTAAATCTTTAGATTTAAATATACTTTCATCAGGAAATTTCAATGTTAAACTCTTTCTAGGAGTACATCCGTAGTTATTAAGAGTTTCCCATAGATGTTTTGAATTTACTAATAATCGACATCTATTTTTTGCTTTAATTACGGGTCTTTGAGTTTCTAATAATTTTTGTAATTTTTCTAAATGATTAGTATCTTCTATTTTTAAAGATAATTCAAAATTATAAGATTTTTTACCTTCTTTTAATGGACTAGAACTTATAGTTCCATCAGCGAATATAAACCCTAACCAATATGCTTTTTCTTCTGTGTCTATAGAATCAAAAACTGTATCATTAAAATTACTTTTAACTCTTTTTTCTATTTTAATTCCTAAGTACTCTTTTAAATATTTAGGAAAGGTAGAATGACTAACTCTAAATTTTTTACAAATCTCACTTATATTTAAATTCTCATGTGCTAAATAATAGTCAGAAGCTAATTTTAAATTATAAATTAATTTACTGACTGCTCCTTTTTTAGCATATAAAAATCCATCATCTTTTAATTGTCTGATAACTTCCTCACTAGATACATCAAAACTTTTGGATAAGTTATAAATACTATCTTGTGTTTCTACAAATTTTTTAGTAATTTCATTCATAATTGTATTTTTAATTTATTAATTCAATTATATATAAAATATTAAACATTGCAAAATTCAAATTTGTAGTTTGTTATGTTACAACTAAAATAAGTTAATTTTTAATTAATTCTAATATTTTTACTTACCATAGCGGATTTCGCACCTTACGTTACTAGGATTAGCTATACGTGTAGCAGTAGGTTTTTCTACTAAAGAAATATTCTAATTATTATTTAATTTGAAAGTTCTCTAGAAATTAGAACCAGCTGCATCCGCAGTAGCTACACTTCCATTATCACTCGTTACTTTATATTCACCTGCTAAATCTGTGCCTGTGTAGCCAGCTGGATTTTCATCAGAAACTCCATTATCAGCAGCAGTAACTGGGTCAGTTGGTAAGGTAATATTTGTATTCTAGTTATGTATATAATAGTATGGATGCATCGGAGTTGGGCGATTATAAATATCAGTTATAATCTAACTCCAAGAATCGGCAGTAAGACGTGTAGCAGGAATCTAAATATAAGAACCTGCATCATAGCAATCTTTCTACTTAGCTACATAGTAAATACATACACAATTAAGCATATGTAGATAGTCTATAGGCATAAATACCTCATAAGTAGCACCATTCAAAGATTGAATCTAAGAGTGAGCATTACTTAAATAAGAACTAGCTGTTGAATATGTAGCATCAGAAGGACTTTGTCCATTATATTCCGGATTAGTACCTTGACCTTTATAATTCATATAAGGCTTGTTCTCTATCTTATGAGGTTTCATGTAAGCAGTTGATTTCAATACTCTTAAATCATCAGTAGTTTGCTGATTAATGTCATAAACATTATATACCTTATTAATATACTAATTAATAGCTTTATTAAATAGGTAATTAAACTCATGCAATTTAAGAGCAGGCATCTACATCTTACTCAATTCAATTAAAGTTGCTTCAAAAACTTGTCTGCTGGTCATTTTGAGCAATTAAAATTATTTTTTAGTTCCCTTTTTAGTATTTAGTTTAGAATCTGTAAGTTCCTCACTAGGAGTTTCATCAAATTCATCATCTTCATACATTTCAGGGAATGATTCTCTCCGAATTAAGGTTAATGTCTTAGCATTTCTGGCTTGTTTCATCCAATCAATAACTGCATCATCTGTAGCTCCTAAAATAGTAGATTCACCATACATATATAGACCATTTCTCTTAGTAATGACTTTATTTTCACGTGCTTGAATAAATAGCATACGTAAATTTAAATCCCCACCTGTATAACAATCTATAATTTTTTCTGGAGTCTTCTCTGCTACAGACAATAAATAATCTTCAACAACTGAATTAGGCTGATTATTCATATTTCTTCCAAGAACTCTAGCTATAAGAACTCTACCCTCATATCCTCTCTCATCATTCATAATGAAATTAGATGCTTGAAGTACTTGTTTCTTTCTAGTTACTCTTCTAGACGATTCAAATCCTGGTCTATCTACATAAAGTTCTGCCACACCATATCTAGGTTTAGTAGATTTTATATCAACAGTGCCATCAATTAAATAATCTCCTTTCTCATTCTTTGCATATCTATCTGGGGCAATAAGGTCACAATTTTTAATAGCTTCCCATTCTGCTCTCTGATAAATGTCATCTAGATTATAAGTTTTTCCATCTACAATTTCAAATACTCTATCTTCTCTAACAAAAGCTCTTATACCATTAGCTTCATCTTCTCTTTCAGATTCAGTCAAGATAATATCACCATGAGAATCTACTCTCTTAACACAAGATGGAAATCTTCCAGTTTTTGGATCTGCTTGTGGTTGAATATAATATTTCTAACCAACTTTTCCATAAACACTTCTAAGGGTAACAATATTACTTTTTATATCGCCATCCTTAATTTTATTAACATTTTTAACCATAATTCATTTACTATTATATTTAAATAGAAAGCCTAGTAATTAACTAAGCTCTCTATTTAATATTAATCTAATTATTTATAAATCAATACTCCTTAGCTTTAAGGATAAATGACTTGTAAGGATTATAAACAGCAATACCGCAGTAACCCCAGATTGTAGCTAGACCACCAGCTACAGGAGTACTTACAACACCACTAGTCTTACCGTCAGCCCCACCTACGCCAAGGACTTCATTGTAAATATAATCCTGTCCCTTCAGAGAAAACATTTCCAATGGAGGACGAGTTGAAGTTTTGCCAGTAGTTAAATCAATGCAAAGGAAATATGGGTCTTGATATTCACGAGATAAGGTTCTATCAACCTTAAATACGATTGTATTGCCCAAAATATTGTTTACTATATATTTCTATATAGGTCAGACTATATCTTTATCTTCATACTCGAATATAAAACCTTTATGTGATTTAATAGTATGATTAAGTACTCTATTTATCTATGAAGCACTTAATTCAGGATATTCGAGAATACATTGTTTTACAGAATCAAATTGCTTAATTAAATTACCTTTTTTATCGTACATAATAATAGGTAATATTTCATTCTTAGTTTTAACATTTATTAAAGTAGCTATATCAGAATTATCTCCTTCATAGTATCTCCACTAATAACCTCCAGCACTACCTTTCTTAGTAATCGCTTGACTAATACTATTTAAAGATAACTGAACTTCTGCTTCCGTAACACTTCTATAAGTTCTGAGAAATTTACCACTTATAGTATACTAAGCAATTGGTTTCATAATTTTATTATTCTAAATAAATTCTTTTTTATAACTCCAATAATAACCGTAACTACTAGAAGTTTTCCCCAAGCAATTATTTTTAATAGCTGCTCTAATATTATCCTAATTGTCTGGAGAAATAAATAATGCGGCATCTCTAGCGCATCTAAAGCTCCTAAGAAAATTTCCATTTAAATCAAACTAATAAATAGTTTTCATTAAATCTTCACATTTACTTTCTCTTCCACCTAAAGCTGTGTTATAGCAATTTTTATTTTTTAAAGTATTTTCATTTACTAAAATACCTTCTAGAGCAAATGCATCCTTCCTACCCGATTCAGTGTCGGGAAAAATTGCTAATATATTGCGTTGAAAGTTTTCATATCCATATTTTCTAACAGCTCTATGAAAGGCATAATCTTCTGTTGCCTAACTTTGTCTATATATAGAATTACCTATATACCCATCAAAAACTTCTGGATTTGTTCTGTGTACTCCTATGTAGAATTTTCCATTACATAGGTTAATAGTTAAATAAACAATGTATTTTTCCATAAGATATTTATCATTTCAATTATTAATAATTTATGCCTCAAATCACAGAGGACTTACTAGTCGTTGAACTTTTCTCTTTTCAGAGACTTAGCTGCTGATTGTCCAATTTCAATAATTTTTAAACATTCATAATACATTTCTGTAAATATTATAGTTTATTGAACTCTAAGGAGTTTCCAGCATTTAGATAACTTTTTAATAATAGTTTTCACTATTATGGGGCGGCTCATATTTCACCCCACTCATATGCATCGAATGTATTACCTACCTTTAAATACTTACCAGGACCTGCACTTGACCAGAGATAAGCACCATCTGTCTTTCTATTAGAAAGATAATCACCAAGTACTCTCTGAACAATAGCCCATCCCTTCTCATTGCAAATAAATGTAAATACATTTCCTGTAGGCTTATCTGCCTTCTCTACCAGTGTATTAATCACTGTATGGAATGTATTAATAGTAATTCTATTTGCAGAATACTTGCTTGCAAATCTCTCAATCTGAGGAATTGCACCATCGCCAATAACAATTGGTCTTCCTGTAGCTTTATCAGCTAATGTAGTCTTACCATCCACACCTACAGTACCCTTAGCGAGCAACATCATGTTCTCACGAGAATATAAGAAGTTCTCAATAAGATTCTTTTTCATAGGTGTAAGTTTATAAATCTTTTCAGTAAGACAACCCTGATTCTCACCTTTACCGATTTTGATAAAAGTATCTTCCATCAATGCATACTTAGCAGAATATGTATCCTATACTCTAACAGTAGTAAGATAATTTCTCATTTTTTCTACATTACTCTAATACTTAACAAACATTATGTTATTTAGTAACATTAGTTACAATTCTCATAATTACTTATGAGTTCAGACTATATCTTAATCTAAATATTTAAACCTATATCCTTTACAATGCTCTCTTTTGCCTTTTAATACTTCTTGTGCATTTTTATACCCTGCTTTTCTACAATCTGTCAGTGTATCGAATACTTCTATTATGTTCCAAGCGTCATCACATTTGGCAACTTTATTTCCTGAATATGGAGTTGCTATAGTTTCTGGGATTTTCTTAGCTTTTCGTTTTTTCATATAAGGAACTTTCTCATAAGACCATTGATAACCTTGATATAATCCACCTGTTTTAATAGCTCTAGTTATATGTGAGCCATTTTTAGCTTTTGGATTAATAGTTCTAGCTGCAATATTTATTCCTGCAAATTCCCTTACAAAGTTACCTTCTAAGTCATACATGTATATTTTTTTCATAGGATTATGTAAATTATCACAATTTAACCTTCCTCCTAAAGCAAGATTATATACATCTTCTCTTTTTAAAAAGGTCTCATTAACTAATTGGGCTTCTAATAAATAAGCATCGTCTTCATTATCGAACTCTTTTAGAGTTGTACGAATAAAGTTTTTAATTCCATACTTTTTTACTGCATACTAAAAAGGGGTTTTAGGAAATATATATGTAGAGGGTCTGTATATAGAAACTCCGTTCCCAATGTACCCATCAAAATCATCAGATTCTGTACCATGTACTCCTATATAAATTTTATTATTAATTTTATTTACAGTTTGATAAACTATATATTTCATAGATTTAAATTTTAGATTTATTCCATTTCGGAGTTTATTTCTCCTACGTTCTCTGAACTAGTCGTTGAACTTACTTTAGTATTTCTCTCTGAGCTTATATTATCTAAAGTTTAGCTGCTGATAATCCATTTAGGAGTTCCCAGCAATTAAGAATATTTTTATTAATTTTACACTAATAGCGGAGACAAGCATTGTTCTACCAGTCTCATGTAATTCAGGCTTTGCATTACCGATAAAATAAGTGTAATCACCAATATGTGTACCATCAGTATCAAGTACAGAAGAATAATCATTATCCAACAAGCGTACTATTACTGACCACATATTATCAGCTTTTCTTACACTATCTGAAACAACAAAACATTGCTGTCCAGTACTTTCAATTTTGAAGATTTCATGTAAACGATAATAGTTCTCAGGGAAAATCATTTCAATCTCTGAGCCATTAGCACCATCACCTACAGGTTCTGCAGCAAAAGGAATACGTTTAATATAATTGGTTTCTACCTCCCACTCAAAATAGGTAGAATCTATGCTCTAAAACTTGTTAGGCTTAGAATCACCATAATAAACGTTTCTCAATGCCTCAGTAAGGAATGTAGCTGTCAACTCAGGATAGAGTCTTGATACTACTCCTAAACGATGAGGTCTTTCCAATTTTGTTATCGTAAAAACTTTTTATTTTTTACTTCTATATCTTTACCATTGATATAGTTCAGCATATTTTTTCATCCATAACTAGGATGTCACCCACTCTTGGAAGAATTATATTCTTTAATTACTAAAGGTTCATCTTCTATGCGTTACACTGTAATAGCTTATTAACACTATTATTAATTCGGAGTTATCCCTAGTAGCTAAGGAGGATTTCTCCGACTTTGGGCAATTTACAATTAATTATTACTAATTAATGGGGCGAAATCATTATTAGTCACCCAAAAATTTACTGAAATCTTCATATGTTCGAGTATCACCCATAGTGGCGTGATTTGTCACAAAATTTGCTACTAACATAAATTTAATTAAACTAAATTATTAATCCCAATCTTCATCCCAATTAAAATCTTGTTTAGATTGAGTTTGAGGTTTTCTATGTACTAGCTTAGATTTAAGACTATTAGTTAAATTAGTCCCACCTTTACCAGCATTATAACCTCTTGTATAAGCATCTTTAGTCTGTTTCTACATTTCTTCCATTACTTTATCTCCATTAAGCAACCAGAAAGCTACTTGTGTAAGTACTTGTGGATTCTAAAGAGATTTACCTAAAGCACTTACTCCATTTTCATCAAGATTAAGCATAAAATCATGTAGTTCATCTTTTTCATCATTTGATAATCGAAGATCTTGTCCACCAAAAGAATTAAAATTAGCAATTTCACCATTTACTACATTAGCAAACGCATTATAACGTTGTTGTTGAGCATATTGTTGCTGATTAGCTAATCTTTCTTGATTTTCTTGTTCCTTTTTTAAATAATCAGCTCTAAGTCCTTCTACAGTCTTTTTAAAGAGTTTATCATTAGACTTAGCTTGTTCTATAGCTTCATCTAATTCTTCATCTGTAATATTATCAGAACCTACTTTATTTAAAATATCAAAAGCATATAAATCTTCATCTGACATCTTATCTATCTGAGGTGAAGTTTCCTAAATAGTTGGTGTAATACTATTTAAATAGTCTTGTACACTCATTCCGCTATTTCTAATGGAGTTAATTAGGTTAATTTCAGAATCATCTAGCTAATCATGTATATCAACAGGTGCCTCTTCTTTAACATCACCAAGTATTCTAATCTACTCGTCTCTAGATAAGCTGTCCCAAGCTCTCTCGACAACAGCTCCGCTAGTATCTTCAAATTTAATCTTATTAGGGTCGCTAATACCTTTTAGCCTAAGAACTTCTGCTGTAATATCATCCTCTTCATTAGTCTATTGATTTGGCTAACTAGGAGGTGTTACAGGAGGTTCATCCTGTTTAGGAGGCTCTTGTGAGTTATTAGAAGGCTACACAGTAGTATCCTCTGCAAACTCATCTTCTTCAAACATTTTGTCATCAAAATTATCCATAAGTCATTTACATTTAATATAAAAATTAATCTAAATCTTTGTATTTCATTATAAATATTAAGGAATAAGCATGTGGCTCAACCTTAATAGGTTTATTGTCAAAAGTTGTTTTAGAATCACTTCTAGATACATTCTCTGAAGAAGTCTATACTTTAATTTCAGTTCCTTCTGTAGCTGAATAAAAAGTTCCACTTATTCCACTACTACCTTTAGTTAAATAAGCACTAGTTAAAAATTCCTATTTAGAAGAGGAACTACTGTGGGTGTGATTAGGTAAATTAGAGACGTTAATAGTTAATTGATTATTAGTATCTAAGTCAGTCTCATTATCATCCAAATTAGTTCCGGCTTTAATAAATTTTCCTATTAAATTGGGGGTACCATTAGTACCATCACATACGCACCATCCATCAGGAATATTCTAAGTACTATTAAACATAATAATTGTACCTATTGGAACTAACTAGTTATATAGCTATTTAAACCATTCTAAATTAACTAGATTCTAATTATTTGCCTAATCTAGAAGTTTTTCAGGAACTTTGCCAGTATATTTAGGATAATCTCCTTTAAATACACCATTATATAATGTAGGATTTAAGCCTATCAAATTATCAGAATAGATGCCAACACTAGGTCGTTCCTAGTGGGCGTCCTAATTAGAATCATCCTATTTAGGATTTAACTAACTATCAAACTCTTTTTCAGATACTTCTCCTATTTTAGTATGTATTATATCAGATGCAGTAGTTTCATCAGTTAATTCATTTTTCTCTTCTTTTCTTTCTATAAGAGAAATATAGTTATTTTCTAAATAAAGAGAATTAGTTCTAGATAAAGTTATTCTAGAATTGTAACAATCTTCCACAATTGAACTCTATAAAGAATTATTTTCAACAGAAAAGATAATAGAATTATCTTCCTAGTTAATGCTAATTATCTAAAATTCCATTAACTATTTTTTCGGATTTGAATTTTCGCCAAATACTAGTTTAAACTATTCCTATTTAATTCCGTTATAATACATAGTAGCACTCTAATAGGTGCCCTAAAAACCTTTTATAGTAGTATCTTCACCTGTAAAAGAATATTTGCCTAATGAAGACTATACAGTTAATATATAACCTTCTGGAACTGTCTAATTAATGTTTATATTAACATCATTATTTTCATCAGTAGTAATAGTAATTATGTAAGTATAATAACTAATATTTAAAGCAATATAAACATAATCATTTACTTTAAATTCATTAGTATATTTAAGATAGCCTTTTACTGCCTTATTATTTTCTGAATAATATTCACAATTCTTAATTACATTAGGTTTATTATAACCTATTTTTTCATCAATAATAGATTCCATAGTGGGAAGTTCTTTATCAATGTTTCTCCAATTTATAGAATCTACCTCTAAAATAGATTTATTTTCACTATTATATAAGGCATATCCCTAGTTATAAGAATAATTACTAGAATAAATGTCTTTAGATGGAATTAACTATTTTAATAAAGTAATAGAACTTCTAGTAAATTTTATATATTGAGAATTATCTACATCTAAGTACATATCTCCATTATTATAAATATGTATATCAGATATAAATATTTCTTTAAAAGAATTATTAGAATCAGTTTTTAAAGCATTTGTTGTATATTTAATTAGATTACCTTCTTTTACATAATATAAAGAATTATCAGCTTCTATATAAATAATACCTTGTACTAATCCTGCTTGCTATGCTTCTTCTAATGTCGAATAATAAAATCCAATATTAGTTAAAGCCTAATATTTCTATTCAGCAGTTGCCTCCTATTTAATTAGGAAAGATACATAAGTATTTTCAGAATTAGATAATTCTAATTTAACTCCGTCTAAATAAAACCATACAGAATTATCAGAAGTTACTAAGTAAATACCATTACTGGTTATATTGCCAGATGAATCTATGCTTGTAATGACATCTTTAGATTCACTATTTATTTTACCATTTTTAATTAGGTCTATAAATTTGTTTCCCCACTATAATTTAATTTCTCCATTACTTCTTAGTAATAGTGGGGATGAAGACTTTCCTGTCTCCTAGTAATTTTTACCAAAAAGTTGAGCCATATTTTAAATATGTATTATTTAATATTAAGAATCTATCTTCTATTTCTTGGAGAATAACTTACATGAATCCATTTATAATTATATTCATTAATAAGCTAATCAAATGGAAGCTTTAACTATTTAATAAGATCAAATAGTTTCTTATTATCTTCTTTAGTATTAGATTTAGTATGAATATCAGCAGCTTGTCCTAGTCGATGTTGGCTAGAACTAGCCCCACCCACAGCTTTATTTAAAACATCACATCTATATCCACTACTTACTATAATTGGATTACCCCAAGCTTCTCTAAGTGGGTCTAAAATATTATCTATTAACTAATTAAGATTATTTTCAATTTCCTTAGTAGGAGTATTGTCAATTTTCTTTTTAATTGCTGTAGAACTCTTAGTTAGTTCAGCAATATCAAAATATTTTCCCATAATTTATATTATTTTATATTTACTTAACAAGTATAAGTAGTACTTATTGTTGTGCAAAAACAAAAATAGGAGAACTCTCTAATTAAAGAAAATTCTCCTATTGTAATTAACTATTTAAATAAGTTTAAACACATCTGGATTTAGAAGTTTAGCTGCTATATAACCACTTAAATATGCAGCTTCTTCTGATTCTGGACTTATTCCTAACTAATTACATATACATATTTCAATATGATTCTTCTCATGTGCTATAGTATCCATATAAGATATTAGTTTAGACTACTATCCTATAAATACTATACTTGTTTTATTTTCTATATCATGTATTACAGAACCATAATCCACAAAATTAGTAAATTTATTTAATATATGCTATTTCCATTTATCACCTATATCTATCTAGTTAAGAATATTATATACATGTTTCTAAGCATCTCTATTAGTTAGAATATATAACTAAATAGTCCAATCATATTTATTTAAATAAGTCTCACTATAAATCATATAAATTCTTCCCAATCTACCATTATTCCATTAGATACCATAGTAGCATACCAGCGTCTTAGAATAGTTCCATCTCCTGCATCTTCATCCTCTATTGTGTCTTGTATGTAAAGGGCGAAGTGTTTTTCATCTGTTATACTACTTCCATAATAATCAGCTTTGCACATATTAGCTACAAATACATAGTCATGTCCTACATTGTTCTGCAGATGGATATTATACTACTCTAGCACTTTATCTACATATTCTTTAGATATCGGTTCTAATGGATTTCCATCCTTCTTCATAAGAGATATAGCATAATTACATAACGACTTATTAAAATGCCATCCATAATTAGCCAAGTATCTTCTCATGTATTTAGGCATCTAATCATTACTATCTAAAGAAGGTCTCATAATTAATAATATCTATTATAGTCAGAATCTCTATATTCTTCTCTTGGGTATCTATACATATCTTTACGTCTTCCATATTTCTCTTCATACTTATTGTCTTTCATATCTTCTAAGCAGTGCATTAGTTTACCACCATAAGTAAGCATCTTTTCTACATACTCGGTAAGATTCTCCAATTTAGTATCCTGAACTTCAATTATTGTTGCCATGTTTTTAAAAATTCTTTAAACATTTCTTTTAGAGAATTAACTTCCTCTCTTAAAGCCTTATTCTCCTCTTTCTATCTCTATTTCTCTTTAATTTCTGGATTTAACTAAGAAATAATATCATCACATCCCTTAATTATATTTTTATGTAATTCAATACTATTAACTATATCTAAGCTACGTTGTTTCATAGCCTATATTTCATTATTCATAGCATCTTTATTACAAGATATAACTATATTATTTCCAAAATCTGCTATCTCACCATTTGCTGGCAATTTCTGGAAATTAGTAGAAGTTCCCTTTACGTCAGCAGTAATATCTATTATCATTTCAGGATTATACATTCCTGTATTTCCATATTTAGGAATAGGAGGTGATACATTAATCACCTTGCCTATTTCTAATGTTGGTATTGAATCTTTATGTAATATAAACAGCTAATTACTGTTTCGTAAATTAGAAAATGCCATTGTTTACTAATTAAATACCTGTTAATAACTAAAGAGTATTATTCTCATAATATACAAGATATATTCCTGATTTATTTAATTCTGCAGAAGTTACAGCATCTCCTCCTAAAGTAGTAAGGGCTTGTGTTTTACCATTAGTATTAAATATAATTGGAACCGCTGTAGTAGGTGCAACATAACTAGGTAATTTAAATAAAATAAGACCAGAATAAGGTATATTTAAATATCTATGATTACCAAAGTTGAAAGTAGCTGCATCTGTAGTTAATGTTACTGTCTCTGCTTCTAATCTGGGAATACCTTGTTTATTTGCATAAAAGTAAGGACTTAATAATACCATAATTACCTCCTTTCTTATGCCCAAGCACCATAATTACCGTAAAGATTGTAAGCTAATGATGTTGGAACTGCCGTAGCACATGAAAATGGTAAAGTTACAGTATTAGGTAACTTACATTGTATTCCATCTACTTCTTTAGACAAACTAGCTAAAGTACTATTAATAGGAGTTACAGCTGCATTAATCATTTGACCAAATAGTGCACTCTACTAAGCATTATTGATAGCTGTAGCCTGTTCACTATTTCTTTCACGTAAAGATTCAATCTTATCTTGTAAAGCCTAAGTATTAATAGCATCTAACTTAGCTAAAATGGCATTAGTATTAATAGTACTTGTATCTTTAATTGTATTCTATAAAGAGCAAGTCTATTGCTAAGTAGCATAATTAGTGTCACGAAATCCATTCTAAATAGTATTATTGACATCGTGTATCTAACTAGTTAATTGATAGGTCTGATTCTAATTTTGAATCTGATTCTCATAACCCATTTTGGTTATATTCTAGTTAGTTTGGCAGCAACAATCTTTAAGAGCTTGAATAACATTAGAATCTCCCTAATTAACTGCATTAATTATACGTTCAGAAGAAAATCCAACTTGATTACCTACTGTCTAAATACTAGATTGAACATTTTGAATAGCTGATTGTAGAGCATTAATATCACAATTCATTCTAGTAGCTGCATCTTGCAAAGCCTGACCATTGCCTTTAATAGCCTACATAATTAAATCTGAATTATGATTATCTTGCATCTGGTCTTGAAGAGTTTGAAGTTGTCTCTATACTGATGGGTCTCCATTATTCCAATCACCATTATTCATCCAGCGCATAACGTACATCCAAACGAGATACATCATAGGATTATTCCACATACCATTACCAAAGCCTCCATTACTCAACATAGCCATTGTAGCTAAATTATCATTGTTACCAGTAAGATTATCTGGAACAACATAAGTTTTTGTATCACTCATTGATTATTAGATTTAAAGTTTAGTTAATTATCTATATCTGTTCTAGAACTAATTAACTATATACCTTAAATTCTAAAATATAGGAAGTTACTAAAAATAAAAAGAGAAAGATTAACTAAAAGCAATATCAATTGATATTAACCTCTAATTAATCCTTCTCTAATTAAAAACATTACTTAGATGTTTTCTAAGTATTTAAATAAATGTCAAGGTCAGATTTCATCCAAGATAACTCCTTAAAACCATCCTACTTCTCTCCTCTTGGAATCCATCCATTCTTAACATAATTATCGAAAGTAGCTCTACTAACGCCTAAATAATCACAAGCCTACATTTTACTCATTCTGCAATTCTTATCTACCATATTCTAAATAAATCGTAAAGCTTTTATCTAATCTTCATAAGTAAGGTTAGTATTGTTACTATCTATATCATTAATTATCTATTGTAGTAAGTTTTTTATAATACTAAGCATATCTTTATTTATTATTTAATAAATGTCCCTAATAAAATTAAATTAATAATTAAAGAAGATACTAATTAAGCCACTGTAGTATTATTTAAATATTCCTTAACTTTAGTTAGAGCTTGTTCAGAATATTCTTTTACTTTATCTAAATATTCTTCTTGTGCTTCATACGTAATGTAAACATTCTTAGAAGAACTTAAACTATAACGGAAATCGCCTACATGAGATAATTCTGAGTTAATAGAATAATTAACATTAATAGAACCAACACTGTCTTTAGCTAAATTACCTGTTATAGTCCAATCTTCATAAGTGTCATTAATTACATAATTCTCACTTTGTTTAGTTATATTCATTTAACTATATAAATTACTTAACAAACAATTCATAAACAGCTTCCATTAAATCAGCTGCTTTAATCTTTTGACCATTAACTTCATATTCTCCATCAGAATTGATGTCTAGAATATCGGCATATTCTTCCTCTGTAAAAGTAACATCTACAAAGTCAGCCACTTCTTCTTTGCCTTTCTGAATTAAATATTCTTGATATTCTGAATTGGCTTTACTATTCAACTCATTAAATTTTGCCAATTCTTCAGGAGACTTATCAGCTTTATTAGCCAAATCTCTTAATTCATCTGAAACAATTTGTTTACTAAATTCCTGTGTATCTTCATCAAATTGTTTTTTAATCTTACTATAAGACATTCTCATTCTCATTATCTTAACTTTTAACTCTTTTGGGAGTTCTTTACTATCATTAGCTAAAAGTAATTTAGTAATGACATTTTGTCTTGTTAAAATTTCATTTAAAACCATAAATCATTTATATTTAGCTTTATTATAATAAAATATATTTAATTATTTAGTTAGTTAATAATTATTAATTAACCACAATAAAATTCTATCCAAGCATTCAGATTAGCACTATACATTAATATTCTAGATTTACCATCATCAAACCTGGTATTTAAAGTTCCGGCATTTATAAATGAAGTGGATTTATCAGCAGTTAATAATCTAACCCTAAAATGAGTGTAAAAAATTCCATTTCCAGCATCTTTTATAAAAAGAATCTAACCATCATATCCCATTCCTAAAGATACTGCTTGCTTATTATCACTGTTATTGGCAACTAAAATACAAGCTCTAGTATGGGTATTATCAACATAAGTTATATTATAGGCTGTACCATTTATGCTAATTACAGCATCAAATCCCGTTAAATCATTAATTACATAAGGCTATATTGATAATCCATCATAAATATGTAATGGAACCTAACTAGATATATAATTATTACCTAAACTCATTATCAGATTTGAAGAGCTATCTCTAAAATAAATTGCATTACTATCTATATAATTATCCTATATTTTGATATTATCAATAATACTACCACCTTTAATATTTAAGGTATAATTAGAAGTAGGTGAACTGCTATATGAGTATCCCATCCATACTTTATTATTCTAAATACGTAATGGAGCAGTAATATCATAAAACTAAGTTGAAGATATGTTAGCATAATTTATATTATTAGCAAACATAATAGCAGTATTCTAATTGTTAGTTGCAAATAATAAAGCTTCATTTCCTCCATTCTAATGTGAACACCATGAATCCCATGAAGTACTAGTTCCTCCCCTAAAATTAATAGATGGAGTTTTACCAATAGCAGTATAAGTGGTGTATATTGTGCCATTAAACTTACTACCGTTAGGGGTAGATACATACAAGTCATAATCACTAAGACTAGTAGGTTTACCAGATCCTAAATGAAGTTTAGAACTTGCAAAAGCTCCACTTGTATATATATTAGCTCCTGCCCAAGTTTCTATCCAATTGGATTGTCTCATAACTATACCGTCCTAATAAGTTTCATTATACCATCCAGTGTTTCCAGTACTTCTAAACATATTTTTAGCAGTAATAGTGTATACATGAGCACCAGTTGACCATTCCTGACTTAAAGTAGTAATAGGAACATCTGCAAAATATCCTAGAGTAGGTTTAATTTCCGGTAATCTATCATTTAAAGCATCATATGTGTCTTGAAAATAAGAAGAGGAAGTATCATTTATATAAGAACTAGCAGAATAAGTTGAATAAGTACTATTATTTCCTAATGTAAATGAACTAGTATGTACTACAACTTTCACTTTAGGATAATTAAATCTGAATCTATATTGTCCATATCCTCGACACCATACTACTACAGACGAAGATTGATAATCTTGAACCATGTAACGAACTGGATTAACTTTACACCATGCCTAATTAGCATCTAATATCCTTAATATATTATTTGGAACAGTTCCCCAGCCAGATGCCTATGTTTCAAATATTATTCTACTACTAAATCCATTAGCATGGGTCATCCAAGAACAATTAGATTTACCAACTTGTATCCAATTACCAGAATTATTAGTATAACCTGTATCTAAATAAGCAAGTATTTCACCCCTTACTACTGAATAATTAGCTTTACCAGCAATGCCTAACTATATTTCAATAGGATACCATGTATTTTCATCATAATAATAGTCATGCTCATATATTTTTTTAGATTCATTCCATATATAGTTACTTGGATGTAAATTGACAATAGTTTCATACATATTAGAAGCCTCTTCTAAATCAGATTCTACTAATAATCTTCCACTCTTTTTAGGCATTAACACCACATTACCATAATCACCATCTGTCTATAATCTTGAAGAAAAATCAATAGCATTATTAGTATTATGAAAATCTAAATATTTACCTATTTCCATTACGCCATCGCTGTAATTAATTATAGGAATACAGCCATAAGGCTAAGAAGCATGTGTTCCGCTAGTTACATTATAATAACTACCATTAGTAGATAACACAGCATTATCTACATCTACACCAGCTCTCTATAAATGATAGCCCCCTGTAGCTGTATATGAATATCCACTATAAGAGGCAGCACTAATAGAACCATTAATCACATTAAATTTTATAGTATTTGATACCGTATTATTAAAGGCATTAACATTAGCTGTAGTAGCGTAAGTAAAGAATAACTATCCATCATAGGTATTATCCACAAAACTACCAATACTTACCCTGCCACTATAAGTATCTCCATTAATCCAAGCATAATATCCACTTCCATAAGTATTAATAGCGGCATCTGTCATTCCGCCAATCCACATTGAGTTTTTATTATTTAAATATAAGCTATTAGTAGATGGTTTATAAGTTAGCTTGTCATAAGATTTATATAAATAAGTATTATAGTTGGTGTTAGAATTAGCTTCATCAGCCCATGTTAGAGGATACTTAGTGGTATTAGTACTATCCTATCTCACACAAACTCCCGCTCTAATATAATTTAATGTAGCAGTACCTCCATTAGCAGTAAGTAAATAAGTCTATCCTGTAGAACTATTATAGTCTGGGTGATAAAATCCCTATGCAGCATAAATTTTATTAGCTGCAATATGACCACTAAATCTAAAATCAGCTCCAGAACTACTCCATGGGTCAGTGTATGACTAAACACTTTCATTGAGAGTTCCTATTTTATAATTAGCTAGATATAAACCACCTGATATGTTAGCAGTATCGTAAGCATATAAGGAAGGATAAATATTTACACCAGTACTATTTATGTTTACTTTACCCGAATTTCCAATAGTTAAATTAAGAGTATTACCAGCATATAAGTAAGTGTTATTAGTAGATTTATTTTTAGTTCCATATCCTAAATATAAAGTAGTTCCAGAGTAATCAATAATTTCAGTATTATCTATGAATATCTAAGTACCATCTTCTAAATAAATACTATCAGAAATATTCTCACTACCAGTAAAATTGTTACCCCACAATATAGCATTTACTTTAGAGTCTTTTTTATTATACCAAGTATCTAACTAAATCTCTAAATAATTCCATATATCACCTACAGAATATCTATAAGGAGTATTAGTTATGCTATCTATGGTACTAGTTCCATTATAATATGTTCCTATGAAAGCTGTGTTACTAGTAATAGGATTAGTATTTACATTAGCTTTAGCTACTTTATATATATAATTATTGGGAGTAATAGTTATTTGTTTAGAACCATCATAATGAATATCAAATATAATTAAAGATTCTGGATTGGCTAGCTTATTAGGTTTATTTAACACATTATCCCATTCCACCTAATCTGCATATCCTGCACCGATTTTAATCCATTGCTAATTATATTGACGTTTCCATATGTAATTATCATCACTTCCTATCCATAAATCACATATATCACCTGTATTAGTTCTAAATAATATACCATTATCTGTAGGAAGATTTAATGTGCTTCCCTATATAGTTTTATTAGTTGGACATACTATAGTGCCCATCTAACCAGGAATATTTGTCTAAGCTAATATATTATTATATGGAACTTTACTTAATTCTAAGATTCGTCCCATATTAGCAGAAAGTGCTGCATCTGTTCTATCTGAATTTAGAACATCTAGTATTTCTACATGTGTATCTGTGCCATAAAATTTAACCCCCTTGGCAAATATATTATTCCCAGAGAGGTCAAATATAATATCATCGTTACCTTTTAATTGACTTTCAGTTAAGGCATTATTGCTAAGAGGGTTAAATATTATATTCATATATTGTAATTAAATATTAATTAGTCCATTCTTTCCATTGTAATTCAAAACCTATTTCGTAAGTATCAGAATCAGAATTTTGGTTTACTCCCACATAAATATTGTCGGATTCTATAATACTAAATTTCTTATCTCCAATATCATTACTGTTTACAGAAATAGGTCTCCAAGTATTTATCTCACTAATATTTAATTTATACCAACTAGCCTTAGTACCGTTCTAACTAGCTAAGATATAATAATTAGGGTTTATCTAGTTAGTTTCAGTAGTTACAATCTTAGGAGCTAAACCATTTATTTCATTAGATACTACATCATATTCTGGTATTTCTACATAAAGCTTACCTAAGTTAGTACCCTCACCTGCTGATACTGCAACTCTTTTCAAACCATTAGTTATGGTATCTTTAGTTACATCATAACCAAGATTTACATCAAAACTAACTATTCCAGAGTTATCCGTACTAGAAGTTATTATTATAGTACTATTAGCACTAACTAAATCTAAAGCATTACCAGTAGCACTATTATCTAAGAAAGCAGTATTATTTACCTTAATAGGACGCCAAGTTTCAGATACTGCACCTTTACCTTCTGGAGCATACCCTAAAGCATTTATGATATTCTATTTAGTTAAATAAATAATACCTCCATCAGATATAGAAATGGTGGCTCCATTCAGTACAGCTTGATTGTCTCCCACCTAAGTAGGTTTGCCATTTAAAGTAGTACCATCACTATCTATAATTACACCACCAATAGAACCAGTAGTAGCTGTGACTAAACTAATAGTTTTATCAGCACTTCCATTATAGCCTGTAGTATCAGTTCCTATCTAAAGACCATTACCTGCCTTTAAATATTTACCTATACCTACAGTATCTTTATCTGCCCAAATTGGTTGGTCATTAGCACTATCCCAAATAAGTATATTACCTGCAGTACCTTTACTTGTAGGAGCATATATATCAAAGGTACTATCAGGACTTGTAGTATAAAAGTAATAAGGAGTGCCATTTACTTTATAAGTGCTATAACCATTAATATTAGTCTAAATTACTATCCATTTATCCTCATCAACAGTAGTACCAGATTCATAACATATTAACAAATCTCCTATCTCACAAGTATTACCTTCATAACTACCAGCAGTAGCTACTCTATAGGTGTCTCCTACTTCACCTTTAGGAAATGCAGAAACCACCCCATTAACAGTGTACTAATTACTAGAATTTCTACCAATAGAACCTTTGAATCTCATAGCTGCATTAGCTAGGAAACTATTACTAATTAAATTATTGATAGTCTCACTAGTCCATAATGTTTTATCATTATGAGTATCTTTATCAGCTATTGGTAATTTTTCAATAGGTATTGTACCATTACCCCAAGGAATATAATCAACTCCATGAGTTACAATATGTCCGTCTTTAGTAAAAAGTAAATCAGTATCCTAAAGATAACCATCTTTTCCGATTTTATCTTTTATTCCTGCATAGGTTTGAGAAAAATTAAGTAATGCCATTTCCCCAATGTAAATTTATTTGTTTATTAATTATCTAAAAATCATCTCCAAATATTATATCAGATTCAGTATTACCATCATAAGAATTATACTATTCTCCATTAACTATAACTTTCTAAGGCTTAACTCTTTCTAAATTAATTATATGTCCTGACTAATCTACCTAAGTTAATAGATTTTCTGACTTATTATTAGGACTTACCTTAGTTAAATGGTTAATAGTTACTTTAGTACCTTCCTATTTAATATCTAAAGATTTATCTGTATTTTCAACAGAATCTATTTTAGTTAGTAATACTTTATCTAATGTTGTTGTATTATTAGAAACCCTAACTAATACAGCTTTATCTATAGTCTGTGGAGCAACTTGATTTCCATTCTATTGTATTCTAACTAGTTTCATGCATCATATAAAGTATTTGGAATTTCATAATCTACAGAAACTTTATTTCCTTTAGAATCTGTTACATCTTCTGCTGTTAATGCTATGGCTGCAAACTGATTAAATGTCTCACTAGTTACATATCCAGATAAATCTATATCTGTACTAACAACACCAAGCATTTCCCAGGAATACTCTGCATTATTAAATATACAAATATATTCAGCATATTTATTTTGGTTTATATCGCTGCCTTTAACTAAATAAATAGTACCTAGACAATCACCAGTAGCAGTTGGTAACTTATCAACTATCTTATAAGTAAATCCGGCTTTTAATGATTGTAGAGTCTCATTTATTTCGGTTATTGCAGTCTACTAACTATAATCAATAGCAGCTAATGCTTGAAGCACTTTATCTAAAGTAGTTATTCCTAACTAAGTATATCCCTAAAGATTTGTTGCATTTACAACAACTGCCTCAGCCAGAGTAATAGGAACAAATTCCTTACCATTCTATTGTAATTTTTTAATATCGGTCATAGTTTAAATAATGTTTCAGGAATTTCATAATTAATATTAGACTTTAAAATTGACTTTACAAAATCTAAGTTATCTACTATTTCATTGACCTCTTTTCGAGTTATAAAAGTATTATCACCTATATTTTTTAATATATCAACTAAAGCATTATTTACTTCTGATTTACTATATACTCCTAAATTGTCTCTAGCTAACTATTTTTCAGTTTCAGTTTCAAATTCACTTAGATAATTCTCTTTGCATAAATGTATATGAGTTTTAGGTTTAGGACAATCAAAATGTAATTTATTATCATGTCCAAATCCGCTATTTATTGTAGATTCATCTTTAAACTCAATTTTATCAGGAATCTCTATTGTAAAAGTTTCTTTAGGAGGTACAAAAGTGGGCTAGGTAGGAGTTATTTCTCCTCCTAACCCAATTCGTATATCATTCATCCAAAGTAATTTTCAAAGGATAACCAGACTTAAAATCATAATTAATTAGTTCATCTATAGTGTTTAACTATTTAATAGCTTCTAGATGTTTAGCAGTAACTGAAAAACACTTACCAGCATATACTTCTAACTAATTAAGAAATTCTTTCAACTTGGCAGCATTAATATCTACTATAGAATCTTTTAACTAAATAGTTATAGAGTTAGCACCACTATTAATTAGATTCTTCAATCCAATTCTTGTATCTTTATCTATCCATTCCTATTTATCTTTATAATAGAATGAATTTACATTAATAGACTTATCATAATATTTAAGTAAAGCCACTAAAATTATACTTAATGTAAACTCATAACAAACTCCATCTTTATCTTTCATTATTTCATACCATTTAGATAGGGGGAGCTATAAAAACTCCTCCTATTCTAACATCTATTCTAAACTTAATCCCTTGTAATTCATTGTTTTGAGAATTTAAATTCAGTAAATGGAACTCCTTTATGCTTAGTTAATCTCCATCCAGAATAAGCTGTCTAATTCTAAGTAAGCCAAGTATTTACAGTATAACTACCTAACATCCAACCATAGATAGGGGTAACTCCAGAGCTAGTATTGGTATTATTAGATTGACCATACGTAAAGCTATTTGGGGAACTATCTCCTACTGTACTAGTTAAGTTCTAATTATTAGCTATATTTCTCCAAGCATCTGGTAATCCAGCTCCCATAACTTTATAAGCATTTGAGAATATTGCTTTCTTATCTACTGTGCTTCCAGAATTAATATTACTATTTATAGTACTAGTAATATCTGAGTTAGCAAAGTTAGTATTTACACTATAACCTCTATAATAAATAATTCTAGATAACTAATCAATTGAAGGTATATACCAATTTCCCTATTTAAATGAATCTGCTAATGTTTCGTTATCATTTACAACAGGTTGATACAAGTAAGCTGCATAGAAATATGGGAATATTATACAACTAGAAATACCTGTATTACTAGTAGCATTAGGTATCTAAAAGTTATTAATTACTGTCTCTAAATTAGACAACGAAGATATACTATAAGAACCACCATTATTAGTTATAGCTTTACCTACAATGGAATTAGAACCTGTTGAAGAAATAACATCTGATAATACAGAATTAGCAGCACTTATATAATTTTGCATATCTGATTTACCAGAGAAATAATCATTTTTGAAACAATTCTTACTAATTGTATAAGTAGAAGTTCCAATATCACTAATTTCCTTAGTGTAATTAGTTCGTTCAGTTGATACCCAATGATAATCTCCTTGTGTGTTCTAAGTAGCACTAGATACCTTTGATTTACCTTTCAACCATTGACCTACATGACCTAAGTCCTTTAATATGGAAACGTCACTATTTATACTAACTGAAAATCCATCATATCCTACATATAAATCATTCTCTGTGAAATATTCTTTACCAATTACATAAGCTGTTCCCTGCTCTTCATCAGTGGCATCAGTTACAGCATAAATCATACCTATAAGAGTTTTGTTCTCATTATAAGATGAAGTATAAGAACCATCATAATAAACAAAGTTACCTACTTCAGGAGCTTTCCAAGTTAAACTTAAGGAAGACTTCTTAACTATAGGAGAACCACTAATTAAATTAACTGTAATAGTTATTTCAATAGCTGATTTATAACTATTATCTTTTACAGTAATTTTACCAGTCTTTGTATCTAAATCTATATATCTATTATAGTTAGACGGTATAGAATAATTAATAGAAAGTCTAGGTGTAGGATCACTAACTATAGCTACCTAGTTACTAGTTACATTAACATTAAATAAATCATAAGTAGTGCCTACTTCAAATGCTTGTACTTCTTGTTCATATACAAGAGTTGCTACAGAAGACGATGCTTTATAATTTACCTTAGGTTTATTATCATCTGAATCAATATCACCAAATGCTTCAACTAACTATTTTTTAGTATTAAAGCTAATTTCAGCTAACTAGTTAGAATTGTCAATAACGGTAATAGAACCCGAGGTCTTAAAGTTTGTAACCAATAATTTACTTAATGTTTCTTCCGTAACTCTAATATCAATATCTCTAAGAGTTACTGCTTTAAGATTAGCACTATTAGTTATATCAATTAAGAACTGATTAACATCAAGATTACCTACATTCTATAAATCAACTGATTGAATATTGTCAAGTCCTTCAAACTCAATGGTTTCTACAGGATTATATAATTCAAAAGTTTCAATAGTTTCAGGTAATACTATCTCCTTGACTTTAGATGGTAAAATAACTCTCTTAACAGTTGTTTTACTTAAATTAAGTTTAGTTAATTTCTTACAATCTGATAAATCAAGGGTTTCTATTGTATTCATATCCTTTAAAGTAAGCTCTTCAAGTACTGGGAAATTAGCACTAAAGCTACCTAATGAGAATTTATCATAGTTATCTCCAAAGAAGTTCTTATATGTTTCAAGATTCTTATTATCAATAGTAAATGATGTTGCTCTGTTAAAAGAAGCATCAATTTTATTATTAGTTAAACCAGTTACATTAAATTTCTTATAAAGAGGAACTTGTACAAATCCCTAGTTAATAGAACTATTAGTCTCTTTAATTAAAGAAGTATAAGTCTATCCTCTTTTAGCTAAATATTTAACGGCATCATAATTATTAGTAGAATCATCTTGAATTACATATCTAAAGTCTCCTTTAGCATAAGTATAACAAGGGTAGAAATCCTAGAAAGGTTCAAATTCCACTCTAACTTGTAATATACTACCTCCGCCAGCAGAGCTTGCAGTACTATATAAATCACTATCAATACCTACTTGTGCATAAGAAGCTAAGAAATCTTTACGTCTCTTCATAAATAATTCTTCACCTTCAAGACTCGAACCATGGCTCTATTCAATAGGAGCAATACCATTATTGGTATAACCACCAATTATAGTAGCTCCTTTATCAGTGGCATCTTTTACAAACTAAGCTGTTTCATACCATATCTTAGCAGTATGATTATAAGCAATGGCAGGATATTTATCTCTCTAAATACTAAAGAAGAAATTATCAAAATTATTACCATTTACCCAACCAAACTAAATAATCTTAGCTAGTTCTGTCTTAATACTACGAGGGTCAGAAGATGTCGGAGTTTCCCACTATTGGTCAAACATATAGAAGAAAGCATTCATTCCAGAATCTCCCCATTGCTCTCTGGTAGTCCAATCAAAAGAAGGTTCAAGTAAATTATAAGGTTTAGACTAAAGACCATTATTATCTGTCTAAATAATAGTATCAAGGTCGTCACCAAGTAATCTTACTTTATAGTCTCCTTTCTTTGTAGATTGATAATCAGGAACTTCTTTAGTTCCTTTATTTTCATATATAGTACCAACTATCTAGAAATAAGTATTTTTAGCTCTGTTATCAGTACCTGATAATAGTTTCATTAAAGCTTGATGGAAACAAATATCGTCAATATCAACATACTATTCAATACCACTCTTAAATGCAGATTTTAAGGTATCAATAGCCATTTGAAGATTAGACCTATTACCAGTAGCTACAACCTCAGGAAAGTCCGTAAATATATTTAATGTTTCCCATCTATTAGTAGAATCATAGTATAAACCGGCATTAACCCAAGCGTTAGCGTATTCATCCCAACGATAAATGTCTCCTTTTTTACTACCTGTTAATGATTCTATACCTGTTTCCAATATATATTTATTAGAAGTGTTCCAAGAATCAGTAGTAGTTACATTAGAAATAGTTAAATTATAATTGTACTTATATACAAAATCATAGAATGCTCTAAATTTATCTAATGATACTTTAGCTGAATCTGTAAAATCATCAGCATCGTCATTAAGACCAAAATCAACATCCCAAGCTCCATTCTTACCATCATAAGTGATAGATTCGTCCATAATATAGAGATTCTTAGAAGAATCTTCTATTGATTCCTATTTAGTTATGGTAGGAAAACTAGCTAATCCAACGGAACTTCCTATAACAGTTTTTCTTTGTAATGACATCCAAGGACGTAAGAATCTAACTACTGGATCAACATTCTCACCCCCTTCAAGCATTATGTATTCGGGTGTTAAATTATCATCATAACCAGAAGTAGCTTTATCGCCTTTAGCAGAACCAAATGTCTGGAATCCCATAAATTTTACTTTATCATTATCGATAAGGTCTGCTAATTCTACCTAATCTACAGTATCTAAATCTGTAATTAAATAGAAATATAAGAAAGATTCTTCGTGTACTGCTTTTCTACCACCATTAATTAATGTATGATTAGCTTTGAAAGCATCATTATATAATTTGCAAGCACCTTCTTTATGAGACTCCATAGAAGAAGCAAAGTTAATTTTACCAACTAACTTAGTTACATTTAAGTCTTTTTCTGTTGAATCCTATTGACCATTATAAGGCGGCATATGATAAGCATTCTTTAACTCATCAGTTCTAACAGTATTAAATCTATTGGTATCTTCGTCAAGATTAGAATAAGGAGTAAATATACTTGCTAATGTATTACCGTCTTTCTTAATCTTCTTTAACTAGAAAGTAGTATTCCAAATAAGATAACGCATAGCAGAAGAACCCTAACCCTTAACTAAACCATTAGTGATTCTGCCACCATAAACTTTATTTATTTCTTCATCCTTATAGTTAAGAAATAAAGTACATGGAAGATTCTTTGCAACACCATCCTAGTCACCTGCTGTATTATCTTGATTTTGCCATGAACGATTTGGAAGTACTCCACCTTTAGGGAATACATATACAAGAGTATTATATTTACCAAGAGCTTTAGTAAATGAAATAGCTCCGTTAGTTCCTATTATGTCATTATTATTATAATAGGTGTCCTTTTCCTATCTAGTTGGTAAAAATGAGATATAATTTCTTTGAACCTAATCAAAGTCTAATGCTGTTGAATTATATACTCTAAGTAAATATAAATCAATATCAGAAGATTGTGGATTTATCTGAAGTACTGCGTCCTTAAATCCTTGCACCTCACTGTCACTTAATTTAATTTCTCTAGCTATAACCCCATTCACGTAGATTCTAGCTAAATTGTATGATTGAATACCATTATCAAATGCTTTCTACTAAGTATCAGTTACAAAATAATCAGGATAGTAAACATCTGACTTATTAATTATATAATTACTCTAGACTGTAATAGCTATATGGGTATCAACTTCTTCATTAAACTAAGCAAATCTTGCATTAAATGTATCAGTAGCTGTGGTGTTCCAGCAAACCGTTGTAGGTCTAATCTGCATATTGCCAAATGTAATTACAGCAGAATCAGCCCCCTCTTCATTACTAATATTATATGATTTAAATCCAAATTCCAACGTAAAATCATTAGCTAAATTAAGACTAGGAGCATTTTTAAATACTTCACCACTAAGAGCTTCAACAGAATAAATAGTTCTACCATTCTCTGATTTCCAATAATTAGGACAATCATTAAATAAAGTAGTAGCCATACCTGTTATTTGGTCATAGTTAATAGATGGTGTAATTTCCTAAGTATATAAATAATCTGATACAACCTCAGATACAGTTATATTTCTATAAGTATCAGGATATATTGTAGTATTATTAGCTAAATAGAATAAATAATCACCGTTATATTGAACTTTCAAATATTTCTCTCCATTATTTTTATTTATTTCAATATACTTGGAGTACTGAGTTTCATAAATATTATTTGAATCATAATCCTAACTAGTTATTGTTACTGTAGCTAATAATGTAGTAGGAGTTCCAGAAATATCATCTAAATAAGTTTTAACTTCTGCAGATTCTTTGTTAGGGCTATATACAGTTAATTTATATAATTCTACAGTATCATGGTTATTTACACTAGTACTAGTATTATTAATAGCTACTATGGTATCAGTAGTACTGGGATTAATAACATCTACATAAATATAATCAGTAGCTATCTCTTTATTTGTATTATAAACTGCTCTTACTGCAAACTAATTAAGTCCTGGATTTAAATCTGATTTAGATAATGTTCCACTAGCTGTTGTAAACTTATTAGAACTTCCATTTATCCATCCCTCTAGATAGTAATCCGCAGGAGTACCACCTTTTAACTAAAATTGAGCTATATCTGTTACAATATTACCTACATAATTAAGAGTAATTACCTAATTAGTAATAGTTACTGGTAATGTACTAGATTTCTTATAATCTACTAGAGACACAGTAATCTAACCAGTTGCTGAATCCTTAAATAGTTCAGTAATGTCAGTCCATTTATAATCTGATTCATTTATATCTATTCTAGTAGGAGTATCACCATCTATAGTAAATAATTCCTTTTTAAAAGGATTTACTGAAGTGGTCTTAGTTTTACCACCATAACTAACTTTAATCTTCACAGGAAGAGTAGAATTAACATCACCTGCTGTAGGAGTACTAGATATATAGTAAGTAGCTACTGCTAACTCTACTTTAGCATTAGAATTATACTACATAGTAACAGCACCTGTCTTATAAATAGTACCATTAACTCTTACTGCCAATGCCAATACTCCTTGACTATATACAGGAGTTTCAACAGTTACTTGTGTACTAGCTAGTACATTTCTGTTACCTTCTGTATCAGTATTATTTCCATAAATAGTAAGAGTACTATTCTTATACTCCATGCCCCCCACCAAGTTTCTAGAAATATAATCTTCTACCTGTTCTCCTGATTTACCGTTCCATTCAGTATTTACATCTGGTATCCTATTCTCTAAGTTTGTAAAAACTGCCATTTAATTCTTAAATTAAATAATTAATTATTTCTCCATAAATCATCATCTAACCATGGTTTATCTTTTATCCATGTACCACTTCCAAAACAACTCTTAATAGCGTTAGATACAGTTAAGAATACTAATTGTGAACCTCTATAAATAGCTCCTATAGCTCTTTCTGTAACCTAACTAACATTATTAATTAATTTAAGAAGGGTTTCATTAACTTCTGAAATTAACTTACCATTATAATATATCATTAGATATTAATAGTTAATTGTTCTGGATAATCTTTAGTCACATCATAATTAGTTATTTCATCTATATTATCACATTCTTCTATTTCTTTCTTGTGTTTAGCTGTTATATTAAAACATTTCAAAGCATACAACTCTAATTGTTTCAACAAGGAAATAGCTATGTCACAATTAATATTTAAAGATGTTGTACCTAACCATAGTTCAGTTGTTTCTTTTCCTGAATCTTTTTCTATCTAGGTACTATTCATAAGTCCAACACGTGTTGCCTTATCCAACCAAACTAACTAATTATTAAGTAAAAAACCATTTACTTTAGAGGACTAATCATAATCAGTAATCTCCTAAATTTTAGTTTTTTTGGCAAGATTAATACTATACTTAGACTATTTTAATTTCCACTAATTATACTATGTTGTAACTTCAGATTCTGTATAGTCTTCTTGATTAATAGTACATTCAACACAATTGTACATCTAATCATCTTTAACCGCATCTAATCTTAAAATAATTTTATTACCTATAATTTCTTTTTCTTTAAAATTCTAAATAGGTATGCAAGTTTTTATAAAATTAATTATCATATAAGTAATATATTAATTGACCTCTCTTTCCCCAAGCTTGCTTGTGTGGGAAAGAGGTAAAGAGAGGTCAAGAGGTCAAGAGGGGAGCGCAAAACGGAACCACTAGGAAGTTGCCGAGCTTGCTGCCGTTGCTCGTGAAAGTGCTGTAGAACCAAGCGTAGGTGGTTGACTACTAAGTAGAACTCCACTTATACCCAGAAATCATACTCTTATTCAATATAAGATTAGGAAATCTATACTAAACAGCTGTTAAAATACTATCTATGTTAGCCCAAAATATCTGTAACTAATAAATAGTTGGTAAATACCCCTAATAAGTAATTCCTCCACTTTCTACAGTTTGATTATAACAAGTAGTAAAAGCAGGTACTGTTAATTCTCTTTCTTTCGCTTCTTTTACTATATTCTAAGTACATAGTAATCCATTATAGGCAAACTTACTCCATGAAATATCTGCTGTATTCATACCATTTATAGGAATACTATTAAAAGCAATATTCTAACTACACCATTGTTTAGTAGTATTAGTCCAATTATTAAACATGTCAAATGATATGTAAATATCGCCCTAATACATCTAGGTTTCTTTTGTAGTAACTTTAACAAACATTAAAGTAGATGAGTCATTACCACTTCCTTCCCAATCATCAAAAGAGTATATTTTATTTTGATTATCTACTAACCATATACCGCTCTAATAAAATTTAAAATAAAATGGAATCTTAATAGAAAAGGCAGAAGCAGTCCTAGTAAAAGAAGTACGCCCATGTAATTCAAAAGTACTTTCTGGGGAATTAGTACTCACTGTGTAAGAAGTACCAATTGGGACATTGAAAGTTACTTTACCATTAGAATCAGAAGAATATTCTGTAGATTCTTTATTTATAGTTACAGTAACTGTTTTATTAATTAATTCTACATTAGTGCCATCTTCATTTTCCTATTTTAGAGCTACTGTAACAGCTTCATAAGTTTCTATTGCTTCTTTATATATTATATCAATAATACGATTACCTACACTGGCTATATATGTAATAGGATTTAAAGTGGCACATCCTTCTATATAAGGAAATGTAATTTTATAAGTTGAACCTTTTTCTACAGTAAATTCAATTTGATTATTATCGTCAGATGTATATTGATAAGGAGTTTCTCCATTATTTATATATACATAAATAGTTATATTATTTATATTTGCAGCTTCTACTGTAGTACTAATATTTACTGTAATATGTTCATTAGAATCTGTGAGATTTATGCTTCTCTACTCCCCACTCCTATTAGTAACTGTTAAAATATTGCCTTCTAACTAAGCATTAACGTTTTCAGCATTTTTAGCAGCAGTTTGAATGTATGGCATTTCATCTCTTCTAAAATAAGTCTCATTAATTATATTTCTCTCAGAATCGTATTTAATGCCAAAATAATATTCCTCCCCCTTTACTTGTATCTTATCTATTACTTTATCTCCATTTTCAGCAATTTTACCATCTGTTAAATCAGCCATTGTATTAACTAATAATTAATTGTAGAACCTAATAAGATTATTATTGAGTATCTAATTATATCTTCCCATTCTAAAGCAGATAAACTATAATGTTTCCACTAATAAATTTCTCTACCTATCATAATGGGTAAAGCTAATATGCTGATAAATATACTAACTATAAACCAACCTATCAACCCATAAATATCTCTTTTATTTATTTTAATTAAATTAAGCATATTGAGAAATACGTTGTATAAGTGTCTAAAAATCCAGCTAATTCTAAAAAATACCAAGGATGTGATTTAGAAATTAAATATTTGTATTCTTCTTTGGCTCTAACAGGTTCTTTAATCACCCTTAAATAGCATAAATATATAACCAGAATACACAAAGTTATATGATAATTAACAGAACAACTCCATCCTATGCACCCTATACTAGCTATAATAGCTGCTGTCTTATGTATTCTGTAATCAACTATATAATTAGGAGCACAACCAACAAATGCAAGTCCTGCACATCCTAGAAAAGCCAAACATTGTATTCCCTAATTAGTATCTAGTATAGCTATTAACATTGATAATGCTGTAAATAGCATTACACTTGAAAATATCCATCCTTTTTCTTTTAACTAATAATATGTATCACTAATCATATTTGGTAATCCAAACTTATATATAGTCATACATAAATAAGATACTAATACTATAGCTGAAATTATTCCTAACCAAAGCATTAGATTGACATTACTAACTAATTAGGATAATCTACTGTTATATCAAAATCTTCTACTTCTTTGATACTAGTTAATTCACTTACTGTTTTTTTATGTGCAGCAGTTACATTAAAGCATTGAAGAGCGTACATTTCTAAGGCTGATAAAAGTTGAATAGCTTTATCACAATTAACCTCTATCCTAATACTGCCTAACCAAAGAGTTGTATTCTCATTACCCATATTTTTAGCTATAGTAGTACTATTCATTAAACCCACTCTAGTGGCTTTATCTAACCATACTGTAATCCCATTTAGCTGAAAACCATTAACCTTAGTACTAGTATCGTATTCTTCAATCTCTTTTATTTTCTCATTCTTAACATAATTAAGCTTTAACTATTCCTATTTAGTTTTCCATTTATTATAAAGTGTTTCTACCTAATCTAAAAGGTCATTAGATATAGTACACTCAACACATAGATAGGTATCGTCTTCCTATTTGATAGGGTCAAAGTGTAATATAGAAGTAAATCCCATATCTACCTTCTCTTTATATAAATTTATAGGAATATTTGTATAACAAAAATTAACCATCCAATTTCTTTACTTTATTTAAATTAATACAATATATATCTTTCTTAGGCATTTCTACCCAGAGCTTCCATCGCATCTTTTTAGTATTATAGTGTTTTAACATACCATAATAACTATTTACCTACTAAATAAAATGGTCAGTATTCTCATATTCTTTAAAGATTTCTTTGAAATTATTTATAATTCTGTGATTCACATATATTCTATTAGGCTTAATATAAGCCCCTGTAAATAATACTCCTTTCTATACATTCTATAAATATATCTTTTTAGGATGTAAGATTAGTCCTAATCTATCTTTTAAGAAAGATTTAATCTAAGGAATTAACTATTTAAGATATTCTTTATCATTATGTATTAAAATAAAATCATCTACGTATCTACCATAACCTCCATTACCTATTTTACTTAATACAAAATTATCTAATCTAGATAATAATAAATTAGCCAATATCTAACTAGATAAATTACCTATAGGTAATCCCTTACCATTACTAGTAAATAAAGATTTATTTGCTGGTAAATTTTTCCATAAGTCTAAATTACCTACTTTTTTGCAATTCTTTTCGGGAGCATTCATAATTATAATTTTCCAGAGCCATAACCAGTTTTCAATATCTCCACCATGATATTTCTTTCTAATTACATCATTTACAATATTAAATAGTAAATCTCTATCTATACTCATAAAGAATCCTTGTAAATCACATTTTAATATCCAAGTTTCCTTAGTATAGTTATTACTTACTCTTTTAAGTTCTGAATTAATATATTTAATTCCATACTATGTACCCTTGCCCTTTCTACAAGCAAAAGCTGAATTAGTAAGTTCAGATTCTATAATATCTATAAATTTATTAGCAATTAAATGATGTACTATACGGTCTCTGAAAGTAGCACAAAATACTTCTCTTAACTTAGGTCTAGTAACACAAAAAGCCCTACTAACACCTATTTTATACTACATACTATTTAAATCTTTATATAACTATAAATTATTCATTATATAGTTTTGATGATACTTTATGTATCCATAAGTAGATTTCTTACGTTTACAACAATCTTCGTAAGCTTGATAAACCTACTCCATTGATAACCATTCGCTCATATAAGATCATTAATTGACAATCGTAAAACGGAACCACTAGTTAGTTGTTGTTCTTGTTGTTGTTGTTCGTGTTAGTGTTGTAGTTCCAAGCGTTGGTGGTTTCTGACACTTTAATCTTTGTTTGGATTTGTTCATGTCTTATTTCAGGATAAGATTTAGTGAAAGTGTCCCTTGTCATTTAGATAATGACCGCTCACTTGTATTGGCAGTGCCTTTACAATTCTGGCTTTTTCGCGAAAAGTTTCTCCATCCCGTAGCCTACTTCTATAATCCATCTATTAAATAGATCATATTAGTACCTTTTTTTACCTCTAGATAACCAGTCTCCACGAACAAACTAATACGATTATAGATATCGTCCAGTAACAACAAATATTCCTACAAGCACTTCTCTCTACACTAAAAGTCACTATTTATTCTTCTTAATAAATCTAAACATTTAAATGCTTTATCAATCATAATTTGATATTGACCATATCTAAGAAGCTTACTTACTTGTTTATTATACTATAAAAATAATTTACACAATCTGTAATTATCTTTATAAATCTAAAGGTCTTTAGTTAATGCCATTAGGGATTGTCTAAGTTAAAAAATTTATCTAATATAATTAATAATCTAAAGTAAAAGTTAATATAGAGCAATTACAATTTTAAAAAGAAATATCAGCCCTTTCCACAGTCTTGCTGACTTGGAAAGAGGGAAAGGGCTGAATGAGATTAAGAAGCGCAAAACGGAACCACTAGTAAGTTGTAGCCCTTGCTGCTGCCGTCCGTGCTAGAGCCGTAGCTCCAAGCGCTGGTGGTTCCATTTTGACAACTAGTCCATTTCCAAATATTACAAATCCAACTATAGATAGTTTTGGCAGTATCTATATTCCATAGTTCAGTTATAATATTATCTCTTATATAAACCATATTATTTATACAAGCTGCCCACTGAGCTATAGAACCAATATAACCATGATACTACTCACCATTAATTTCAAATATCTAACTATAAGCATAAGTAAATGCTGGAACTAATAAAGCTCTCTATTGCGCTTCATCTCTTATTAATTCATTAGCACCTTCTCCATTATAATAATAAGGGTCAGAAGTATTATTACCATTACTAGATATAGACTCAAATAACACATTCTAATTACACCACTGATAGTTAGTATTTTTGTGTTCTAATAATACTTTCATAGGTATTACATAAGTTGAACTATTAGCCATTAAAATATCTGTACTTATTCTAATACCTACTACATCATCGCTAGTGTATCCTAATTTCTTCCAATCATCTATATTGTATTGTTCTCCCTAATTATTTAAAAGAAATATACCTGTTAGATAAATTCCCATATTAAACACCACTTGTCTCTATACAACTTTTGCAGTAAATGTTCTCTTATTTCTACTAAAATCTACATAGTATCCATCTGAATCATCTACCTATATAGTATATTCTTTTCCCAGAGGAATCCAAATTATATATTCACCATTCTCATTTGTAGTATAAGAAGTGGTCTTTTTATCAACAATTATCTTTACTTCCTTATCTGCCCAAGCTGTTTTATTACCATCTTTTACCTTATTAACTCTTACTATCACTTTCTCGCTAGTAGCTTCATCGTAAGGTAAATATTTAACATCTATATCTCTACTATTTAATATTGCTGTGTAACCAATTGGAGATATAGGCTGGGCTTTAGCATATTCTGGAAATTCTATCTAATAATAGTTACCTCTAGGAACTGAAAATGTTACTTTGCCATCATTATCAGTTGTATAATATGTAGGTGTTTTTCCACCATTAATATAAACACTTAATTTAATTCCAGAGACTTTAACTGACGATTCATCAGAAGTAATAGTTAAATTAACTACTTCTGACTGCATAGCTATGTCTATTACTGACTCTTTACCATATCTATCAATAACTCTGATAGTATCTTCAGATACATAGACATTAATTCTTGATATTTCCTTTATTAATGTTTTTAATTCTCGTAAGGTATTTAGAAAAGCCCCTTTAACTAAAGGTCTATATCTTCCACTTACCCAAGCAATTTCTTCCATAAAAATTTAAATATTATGGTATAGAATACTAGAAAGGTTCCAACTATAAAAGCTCCCCATGCATGTATTTCCATACTATTAAATTCAAAATATCTATTATAAGTAATACATCCATCTATTAATGCTGTATAAATTATTAAGCTTTTATGTGCCCAACAAAACCTTAATACGTGTGCTATTAAATACATTATTACAGCAGGTAATATAGAACATCCTGCAAACATTTCAGCTATAAATAAAGGTTTAGCAAAAAGCACTAAAATAACATGAATATACATTATACTAGCAGTAATAAATGGAATATATTTTAATGCAATTATAGCTAGTTTGTAGGATGTCTTATTAAGAAACAACTAAGACTCCGTCATTTACCTAAATAAGTGCGTCTACTTTATTATTTACTAATTCATCTATTATATTTCTAGCATTTCTGACAGACATATATTTCTATTCTAGATTAGCCATAGTTATGTAACCAGAATCATCAATTTCGTCCCCATAAGTTAGATAATATTTATCTTCTTCTAGTTTGCCGTCTGCTGCCATCTAGAGATATTCATCATGGGACATACAAACCCAATCAGGTACTTCTTCAATTTTAGCCAACCTTTTACTGCCTAAATAAAGACCTTCTGGCTAAACGGTTACTTCCTAATTATTTAAAGTAATTTTTACAGTTTTAAGACTATTTAGAGAAGCATCCGAATCAGTCACCACTTTCTTATCTAGTGTTTCCTTGATACCTTTTATATCTGTATCATACTAACTAGTTTTAACAAAAGATAAATCAGTATCTCCGCCAAAATCATCTTTAGTCAAAAACTTATTATCAGCTACTTCTTTAGTGTAATAATTATCTAGTATTGCTGAGAGGGTACCTTCACCTGTTCCTGCTAAAAATGAAAGAGGTACATACTAAGTAGCTAAATTCGTAAACTAATTACCTACTTCCTATTTAAATGTTTTAAGAGCTGAAGCATCTGCTTTTAGACCTAATAAAGTATTTAACTAATTAAACTAATCCTAGGTTACATAGAACTCTCCTGTTTCAGATAGACTGTCTTCATAGATGTAATAATATACATCTTTAATTAAATAAGGTAGTTTATCATCTTTAGGAGAATAGTCATCATTAGTATTTTCTTTCCAAGCATCAAATTCCTATTTAGTACAGCTTTTTATCTAAATAGCTACAGATTGCCATCCATCTTGGTTACTTATATTTGACTTATCTTTTAACATATATGTAAAGCCATCTGCTATACATGTTACCAACATTCCCTCATAAGCAGTATTAGGCTATATGTTATATAAGTCTGATTTAATATCTACTACCAATCTATTATCTAATGGTTTAGGAGTCTATACTTCAAAAGATACTCCTAATAAAGAATCACCTGTATATTTCATTTCAATGTAAATTGTATTTTATGTGGTAAGCTAGACACATACTCATCCTATTTAGTCCATACTGAATAAGTATATCCATTAATTTCTTCTGTAGATTTATCCCATCCATCCATATTTACATCTAAGTAACCAAGTCCTCCATCCACTTTGAATGAATCAATAGTAGAATTGATACCAGGTAATTTAATAGTTGCTTTATCAGTTAAAGTAATATCTAATACAGGAGATTGAGTTCCATATTCTATTAATTTACCTTTAGTATCATTATAATACCAAGGATAAGTAGCTGTAATATTAACTAATAATCCTACAGTTCCTGCTTCTACTCTTAGTTTAGTTACTTCTCCTCTATCATTAGTTAAATACTCTCCAGCTTCATAAGACGCTTCTGCTTTATAATTATATTGTCCTAACTAATTATAAGTAGAATCTGTAAATTCTTCTCCATTATAGGTAATAGACTAGGTAAGATTAGTTAAATTACCAGCATCTCCCTAAATAAATTGAGGGTTTAACTATAAAACTTCAGTATTTATTTCTACTAACTAATTAGTTAATGTTGAAATAAGTTTAGGTTGTATAAGGTTTCTAGTATAAGAAGGAAATAGCATGTCATTAATTATAGAAGAGAATGCTTTACCTTTAAGTTGTTTTACTGTAGTTCCTGCTGGAATACCTCCTACCTAATATTTAGAAGTAGTAGAATCGGCTAAATCTGTTTTATAAACAGCAGCACCAGAACTCTCTACATAAAGCCCATCTTCTCTTTCATCTATAGCATTACCCTCATCTTTAGATATCGCAAATCCTAATTTATCCTATTCATTTAATCCAACAGAACCAGTATGTTCGATTATCCATTGTTTAATTTGAGTATCAACATTTAGATTGGTTAAAGTATTATTAATAGTTTTAATAGATTCGTTTATGTTATAAATCTACTTATTTAAGGCTTCAATACCTACTTCATCATCATCTAACCAATCATTGATACTCTTAACATCAGTAACTAACTATAGAACTTTATTTTTTATATCATTATCCTAATAAGATTTGACTATAGTAATTAAAAAGTCTAAAGCATCATTAACATTAGTAATGTCATTAATATTATCTATTGGATTTTCTTTATTTGGATAGATATAATCTCCTGTTATTTTTATACCTAAATTCTATCTTACCTATTCTTTTTCTAACTAAGTCTAAAACTCATTTAAATAGTTAATCTTAAATAAAGGTACATTTATAATAGGACGGTCTTTAGAACATGGTGTTAAATTGACCTTCCCTACCTAATTGTAAATAGAGTGTATCATTCTAATTTAAAAGTCTTTGTTTAATAAACTCATCATTATCTAATCTCTCTGGAAGACTTATAAAACATATTATATTCATTAAATCTGTATAATCATCTCTATAACCATACTAAGCACGTTTTAATAAATTTCCATATAGTCTTATTGCTTTATGCTTTAGAACATCCACAACCGCTTGATTTTATATGTTCAGGGTTTTCAGTGCAGAATCCTCCACAAGTATTAAACTCTTCAATGATTCTCTAAGCATCCATGAACTATCCAAATTCTATTAAATAATCTATAATATTAAGAGTCATCCAAATAAAGTCTCTTGCATATAAATCATCATTATATGTAGATACTCTACATTTATTAAGTAAATGGTCAAATATTCTTTTACAATAATTAATATAACACTACTAAAGATTACCTGTATAGAAAGTATCTATTTTCTCTTTCTAAATAGGAGTACCCTCAAGATTCATTTCAAGTACTTCTTTTAAAGTAGTTTCTACTAATTCTCCATCTACTTCCTTTTTAATAACTCCTTCATCTACTATATATATTCTATTTACCTTCTATTTATATTTCTCAGAAGCCTTTGTTTTATACCAATTATACCAATTAATATTTGGAAATATAAAATGGTCAATCGTATAATAACCATCTTCCAAGAGGTTGAAAGTACACGAATCATCTTTGAAAATACCATTGTCTAATTTAATGTGTTCATGTATTAAGGCATCTACATATTTAATACTCTCAGTAGTTACTTGTAATAAAGAATTAATAGTAACTGTATCGCTATATTTAAATAGTAAAGTATCTTCATAAACACTAGAATCAATACTATTTTCTGGGAGATACTAATTATACTCTTTAGATAAATCTAATATAGTTATACCTCCCTAAATAGTATTACAAATATCAATATTAAATTCCATTACTAAATTACTGATATTAATTGTGGTTCACTCCAAATATTGCCTGAATCATCTTTGGCATAATTGGTACTAACTCTAGTGGCAGTAATCATCCACAAATAACCAGTACCTGTAACTTGTTCTTTCCAAATATTTCCAGGATTATCTTTAGTTCTATCTATAGTAGGAGAAGAGTTGGATGATGTATAAGTATATCTAACTATTAATCTGCTATCATAAGACCATTTAGAATTAAGACCTATTACAAACTTACCCCAAATGCCTTCTTTTCTGACTCTAGTAGCTACAAAACCATATGGTGTGGACTAACTGATACTAACTGGAGAATCACTCCAAATATTGCCTGTTTTCTTTTTGGTTTCAGTAATAATATTATTTAAAGAAGCCTAAGTATCATCATATTCAGAATTATCTTGATTGTAGGCTTTTGGATAATAAATCTTAGGTTCAGTGTCACTATTAACTGCTATATATAAAGACTAATTAATTTCAGCAATATCTGCTGTTACTATTTCATATACAATTTTTTTATCAGCTTCTGCTATTCCTGTATATCCAATAGTAGTACGTTTCCAAGCATAAGGTTTATTTGAAGTTGGTAACTAGAAAGTTCCGCTCCATGATTCTTCATTTTTAATCTATTCAGGGTCTGAAATAGCAGATACTAAATAAGATACTTCAAATTGTAAATGAGTTACGGCAACAGAATCACCATTTAATCCTGCCATTGTTTGATAAATATCTGAGATAGCTAACTAAACATTATTTATCTCAGATTTATCAGTATTTACTGATACTGCATCTGCTGTTGTTTTAGGGTAAATAGCTTGGTTACCTGAATCATATAATTGTGTTGCCATTATACCTATTTGATTTTATCATTATAAGGATTACCATCATTTAACTAAGCTAATTCAATCTTAGTTCTCTAATCCTCTATATCTAATTGTCTAGTTCTATAAGTTCTATCAGTTTGAGCTTTAAACCAATTAACTTGATATTCTAACTATATCTTAGACTAATCTAACTACATCTTCTGTTCATTTAACTATTGAATCTTCTATTGCGCTTTCTATAGTTCCTATTGTGCCTATTGAAGCTACTAACTAGTTTCCTCTAGTTTAGACTATAACTATTGTATCTAGTTATTTTCCTCTTTCTATTTCTAAATAGCTTTTTGAACTTTATATTTAAGGTCAGTAAGACTCTTAGCAGTAAGAGCTTCAAATATAATATCTGCACTAACTAAACCAGATTTAATTAAATCAGGAAGTGTGGATTTAATGGTCTACATATCCTACATAATATCAGTACTAGATATAATGTGAATATCATAGTCAGTTAAGGTATAATGTTCAGGAAGTGCTGTAAATATCTTTTGATACTTTTCACCTAATATAAGGGTTCCTGTAATCCCCCTTTTAAATACTATCTTAGCTTCATTAAGACAATCAGTTAATAACTAATTAACTACTAAATCCATTTGTTGAAAGATAGGTTTAGTTATAGTAAAAGAATTAGTTACTCCCTATTTAATATTAGTTACTGCATCATGTTGTTCAATACCATTAAGTCTTTCTCTAAATACTCCAGTAATAGAAGATACTGTATTCTCTATAGACTAAATAGTTAAATCAATGGCTTGTATTACTTGCGCTGGTAAAGATTCATCATATCCATTAAATATTGTATTTAAAGGAGCATTACCATTCTCATTTCTGCCTTCCTATGCAGTATCAATAAGCATAGTTCCTTGTTTTTTATACGCAATCCATTTTTGTATTCTAGCTGCATACTCAGGTCCTAAAAACGTAGGTATCATAGAAATATCGATAATGCTTCCTTTTACTCCACTATTTGCAAGGATGGCATCTCTATAGTAATTAAGAACGTCATACTAGTCCTATAAATGAGCACACTTTAATATGAGGCTATAAGGTTGACGTGCCCTGTTTAGAAAATAAACACCATTTACAGTAAGAGTACAATAGTTAGGATTATCTTGACATCTTATAACATTATTATCCTATCCCCTTAATATATAGAATTCTTCACCTATTCTAATACAATTATATCGTTGCATAACATAATTAGAATCAGTTTCTATCCATTCTACATCATAAACAGGAATATAGTTATATTTATGAGAATCATCATCAGGATAACCAGGTAATAAGTCAATGTCATCATCATCTGCCCTATCCTCATCAATAGAAACAATGGGACCATAAGCTCTTCTGTATCTAGCTATACTATCATCTGTCCAATCTTCTTTTATTTTCTAAACATCTTCTTTAGATAGTTCCTTACCATATTTAGCTATTATCTGACTTTTGGTAAGCCATTGTCTAACTACACTTCTATTAGAGTTTTTAACATAAGGAGATTCTGGATTCTTATCAACAAAGGTATTTAGAGGATTAAGTACTTCTATTTCTATATTGGTTTTACTTAAAGATGGCTTAATTCTGAAATAACAATATCCTGTAACTAATAGGTCTATAAATAATTGTCTAAGTTTAGTTATAAAATCGGTCTCAGTAGATTGCATTATATACTAAAGTATATTTTGTGCCGCTATTTCATACTAAGATGTAAAAGACTAATCAAGTTCATCTATAACTTTATCTAACTACTGTTTAATAGACTTATCAACAATGTCTTTACCTCCTATCAGTCTTAATAAGGAATTATTTAAATGTGTCTTTAAAAAGGTAGTTACTCTAGCAGTAAGCTCAATTTGCTTTTCTCTACCTATATTAGATATAGTTCTACTATCTTTACAAGATACTTTAGGTAGTATAGGTGTCCCCAAAAACTCTCCTACTAGAGCATCTACGTGTTTCTTTAGTAAAGGAGTAAAATTCACAGAAGTAGGACTACCTATACCGCAATTTTCTTCTAAGTATCTAAACTATTCTTTATCTCTCTTACCATTATAGTAGTTAAATGCTTTCTATAATTTAGTTTTATTAACTACTAGTTCAGAGATAATTTCATTAGTTTTATCTATTAATTCGTTCTCTGTCATAACATAAAGTTGGTTTAGGAGGTTGCATTTTTATAGCTTTAAAGTATTTTACACCATGTAATTTACTTCTTTTTAATTCCTCCTTTATATATGGTATAAATTCTTCATCTGGTAAATCTGCTATATAAACTACTGGATTCTCAGCATGATTCAAGTTTAAAGCAACTTTATATCCTACTGGGTCTAAATCAGTAATCTGAATATCTCCTATAAAGTCCACCTAAAACTGTGTTCTATAATAGTCTCGGATCACTTGTTTCAATTCTGTATGGGTCATCTTGTTTTTCCTAATTAATAGTTATAAGTTGAGAGTGTTTTTTAGGTATAGCTCCAAAATGTCTGTAGCCTTTTTCATCAAAATAATATCCTATATCTTGAAAGTCTTCTACTTCTCTTTCTACTGTAGTAGGCTATCTTCCTGAAAGTTCTTGGTCAGCAAGTTCGACCATACCCAAGCTTGCGATAATATCAAATTTTGTTTTATTTTCGTCATTATAGTTATTTAACTATTCTAACATTTCCTCAAACCATATAGTATGCCCATAGTCTTCAACAAAATCAGCTATAAGGTCTGTTTGTTGTTCAATTATTGCTTTAGTAGCAGGAGTGCCATACTATTTAGTAGTTCCATATTTAATATCAGTAAGAGTAGCTCTTGGTCTCTTCATAAAATACTAAAGACACTTATTTTCTCTAGCCCAAGTGACCATACCGATACGTGTTGCTTCTATATTTATTTTACAATTATAGTAACGACACATACACATAGCTATTTTATAAGCTTCTCTAATGTTAGCAGGTCTATCTTTATACATAGCTACATACTAAGGTTCATTTAAACCAAAAGCTCTCTTTTTAATAACTATACAAAAGTCAGATGGGTCTCTAGTTTCTTTAGAAGTCTAATTAGCACCTATATCAATACCATCAATACCTGCAACATATAAATCATTCATTTCTTGATATGTCTAAGGATTAAATTCAACACCTTGTTCTTCTGCTTCCCTCTTCTATTTATCAATCTATTCTTGATATAAAGGAGACCATACAGGATGTTCAAGTATTTGAACTTTACCAGCTCCAGGAATCCATCTAAAACCATCTATATTGTCTAAGGAGTGTTTGTTATTTTTATAAGTGTAATCTAATAATCCCATCTAAGGTCTTGGACCTATTTTATGAAGTCTGATGTTTGCTAACTAATTAGCTATAATAGTTTTATTAAATTTATTCTAACCTTCTAGAGTAAATGCTTCTTCCGCATTCCAACAATACTCTGCACAATGCTTTACATAATCATCAGGAACAGAGAGAAGTTCATTTCTTTCTTTAGTTAGTTTTTTCTTATATTCAGCCTAATTACAAACACCTCTTTTATCCATATATTTAGGATTAAGAGATTGTAAAAAATAAGGAATAAAAAAACCTGTTTCTGCTACAGCTCCATCTTGTGTCCAAGAATGTCTAAATGGAAGTACCTTATAACTTATAGGATTATAATATATTCTTTTTAGTCCTTCAAGAGCAGCACCAACATCACCACCAGTCCCACCAAACACTTGAACGCCTCTAATAATTCCCTAGACCTCACAAAGTGCTCTACCTTGCACAACTGCTGTAGTTAAATCATTCCAAGAACCCGCCTCATCATATATAAGAAGGTCAACACGGTCTCCACGAATTTTAGATGGTTTATCTGCTAGTATTCCTTTAACTACAGATTGCCAGCCATCGTCAACAAACTGACCATCTTTTTTTACTTTATATCCAGATTTAATTTCAAGAACAGTATCAGTAAGTCTAGGTTTAAAGAATCCATCAGCATTCATATTTAAAAAGGTGAGAGCATGGTCAACCTTACTAAAGGTGCCTTTTAAATAAACATCTTTAAAACAAGTAATAAGAGTTCTGCTCTTTTTAATAGCCGTATACATTCTAGCAGCAATAGATGCCATAATCTCACTAAAACCTATAGAACGAGCTTTCATAAGACAAGCGTTTCTTCTCAGCACTCTACACATCTATAAATAATGAAAGAACATATACTATGATGCCATAAAATTAGGAAAGTTATCTGAAGTACCACTACCTGCTGCTTCATCCTAATCAACTACTGGTAACTAATAAAAATTAAGAAAGAAATAGTTATCACCTGTAATAGTATAACCATGTGAAGTCATACCGTATTTACATCTTCTATACTAGTCTTTCCAAAAAGCATCCCAACGTTTACTTCTAGGTAAATATGAACAATATCTACCAGTTTTCTTAAAAACTTCTCTTACTTCAGTAAACCATTCAGGATTAAAATCTAAACTATGAGTTTCGTCAATAGGTCTATATCCAGTAAGTTCATAGCTAAGAGTAGGATCAAAACAAGTTATTTCCTAATTAATAGAAACATCCCAATAAGATTTATCATTAGACCTTTCTAATCTCTTCTAATCTATTAATTCTTGTACTTCCTGATAATCCTCTTCTTGCTATTTCTTTTTAACTTCATCTACTATTAACTATAACTCTGTAGGTAATATTTGTTTCTTAGCCATAGTTAGTAACCATTAAATATCGCCTGGGTCATAACCTGTATTAACACCACCTCTAGTAGTAGATTCTTGTGATACTGATTCTTTTACCTCTTTTTCTAAAGTAATTAGTTGTTCATGTACATTACTTAACTAAGCTACTTCTTTCATAAATTTTTCCGCTGAGAATACAGGTTTACCATTAACATCTCTTTCATTTAAATCTACTATTACATCAAAGTAATCAATTAACTAATCAGCAGCTTTTTTAGCAGCCCCTAATAACTAAATAGATTTATTAGATTCTTGTAATTTTCTATACTTGCGACAAGCCTCTCTAAATATTGGATCATTAAATTGTTCTTCAGTTAGTCCACTATCAGCAAGAGCTTCTTCATGTCTCTCCTATTCTGAATAGTTAGCATATTGTGATTTCCAATCAAGAGCAAGATAAATATAAGTGAGTTCTTTAAATACTCTGGTTTTTGTTTTAGTTTTATCCCTATCTAGAAGAGCCTTAAACTCTCTAACTAAGAGAATCTCAGGCTCATTTATTTCTAGCTAAAGATGGTCACTATCATAACTAAATACATTCATAAATCATTAACATTAATCATTTAGTATTATTTCTTTTTATATTGCCAAGGAGCTACATTTGCTGGAGATTCTCCTTTACCCTAACTAGCTTCTTGTCTATTTCTTTTCTGCATTTCAGCTATTTCCTTAGCAGACTTACCTTTAGTAGCAGGATTTTTTTGATAGTTCTTTTTTAATTGCTCCTGTTCTCTTTTCTTTTTGAAATCAGAAACAGGATTAGACTTACCACCATTTTGCATCTTTCTACCTTGACATACTTTGCAAATTTCACCGCCTTTTTTAAAATAGACTACTTCTTGACCCTCTGGGCATTCATTAGTCTATTTAAAATAATTTAGTTTAGCTCCAAGTCTTGCTTTACGCGAACCTTGCATTTTCTGTATAATAGCTTGAAGTAGTTGTGCTACCTGAAGAGCTTGCTAATCACCCTGTTGTGCAGCTTGCATAATCTATTGAATAGTCTAATTAGCTTGCTGGTCACCTTGCATTGCTGCTTGAACTAGAGCAATTGCTTGCTGTTCAATTTCTTGCTAACCTCCAGCTTGTCCCCCTTGTTGATATTTATACATTTGTCCTCCTTGTCTAAATTTTAAATTTACTAAATTGTTGTTTAACTAATTAGGCGTATTTAGCTATGGTTTCTATAACTAATAATTATTTAAACCAGTAGCTTGTCCTAATTTATTATTTATTCTAGCATCTGACATTATTCTGCTTGCTGCTGACCAATCTCCTTCGTCATTATTAATACTATGTCTAAAGGCATTTCTTTCCTAACGAGAATAATTTTCAGGATTAACTAATCCTTGTTGTCTCATAAAATCTTTAGTAGCACTTCTACCAAAGTGTTGCTAATTAGGACTAATTAAATTAGAGACAGTTTGTTCTAGAAACTAGGTATTCACTGTAGGAGTATTTACTGTAGGATTCGTTCCCCAAATAGTTTCTCTAAGATTATGTGAATTAGTTACATCTGTAGTTGTGCCTTTTGAATCAGTGTATGTAACCCCATTATTACCTACATGAATACTGGGAGTTCCCTAAATAAGTTTAGGATTAATACTCTAAGTAGTTTGTTGTAATGTCTAACCTGGTTTATTAGGATTCTATTTAGCTAACCACGTATTATAAGCTGCAGTTGTATTTTTACCCCACCAACCATCAGCCTTTACTCCCAATCTTCTTTGCCAAGCCATGATTCGTCGCCCTTCAGCAGAATTATTTATTCTAGGTTGGACATTTGTGTTGCTATTTGATGTAGGTTTAGTACCGTTAGACTAATTTGCAGGCTATGTATTTTTCTTCTATGGTTGGGTTATCTAGGGTTTCTACCAAGAATAAGAATAATTTTTGGTATTCCAAGTACCTACTTGACCTTTCTTATTAGTCATAGTACCGTTAGCCTTCCAGGTTATACCTGTAGTTGAATCTACTAAATTTCCTTGAGCGTCTATAGAATAAGCTGCATCAGATGAACGATTTTTGATACGCTTATCTAAAAAGTGATTAAATACAGGATTTACATATAAAGGTTTTGATACTGTAGAACCCTCTATTTTATATTTCTAATATGGTTTAGCTGAACTATAATTAACAGGTCTTATGCCTTTATTTGGAGCCATAATTAAATAAGTATTAAATCCTTAGTATTGAATACAGCTTCCTACATTAAACCAGAATCTGTAAACCATCTACATCTTAATCCCTTTAATTCAGGACTATCTTTAAATAATGATTGTTCTTTTCTAAGAACAAGCATTGCTGGGGAGTGCATCTTGTCATGCTAACGCAAGATTACAACATCCCCAGGACTAAAATAAATCTTGTTTTCCATTAATTATTTCTTGTTTTGTAATTTATTTCTTCTTTCAGTTAATTTCTCATTAACTATTGCCATGATACGAGATTCATTAACGACAACAAAGCCTTGTTTAAAGAATGGAATAGTAACTTCACTAGCTTTAGTAAAGAACACTACATCACCTTCTTTAAGGAACTCACATTTATAACCTGTCTCTATTACAGTACCTACATGAATAAATTGGTCTAGCTCATGTATTTGACCATCTTCTTCACTTTTATATTGTGGTGTAAATCCCCCAAGGTCTGTAATAATTCCATTTTGTACAGTAACTTTCTGGAAAGGATTTTCATCAAAAGGTTTAATTAATGCATAAGAACCCATTGGTAATATCTCTAACCCATTGATGTCTTTTGAGATTTCTTTAGCATAATCTTCAAGTGCTTTATTATGTTTCTCAAACTTATCTACATATTCATCTACTCGGGTATTAAACTTAGATTTCTTTTCATTAGCTAAAATAACATCTGCCCTTTGACCATTAATTACAATAGGGGTTCCTGTACTTTCCATTCCAATAAGACTCTGTGCAACTTTCTCATTACCATTTAATTCATTTCTAATTTCCATATTCATTCAAATTACTTAATTAATACTGTAATTTACCATTTACATAAATCACATTTCTCTTCTTTTAATCTAGTTTTATTTTCTAATATACAACCACATAAATCACATATATCTCCAAATTTAATTGTCAATTTATGCTCACAATGATTGCAAATATTTAATCTATAATCTGCTAAATCTTGATGTTTATTTTTTATATTAAAGTAAATGCTTTTTAATATAGTTAATGGTTTAGTTAATATTCCATGTAACCATTTAATTAGTATTTTCATAGTATTTAATTTTCAGAACTCCATTTTCCACAAGGGCAATGACTATTTTTATTTTTAATCTTGGCGTGCAGCCAACAACCGCATCCTTTAAGATACCCTTTTTTAGGTTCTGTACTTACATCATTATTAATAGGATTTAAATAAAGATGAGCATTACATATTTCATTTTCTTGGTCACATATTGGACACGCTCTGCATATTTTAGTTCGCTTAGTAATATATTCTTCCATAATTAGATAATATTTTATAGTATTTAATTAAATAGCTCCTAGATAGCCCTATAAATAATATAGGAGACTATCAATAGAACTAATATATTTATTATCATATTAATATTCAATTCGTTTATTTTTTAATCTACGTTCAGCTAATAAATGCTCTTTCTCATAAAAAGATAGCATTCTCTCTACTTCCTTTTTAAGATATGGCAGCTTATAAATTGTCATATTATCATTATGATCAAAGTGGACAAGTACTAACTCTTCTATGGTGAAATCAGGATTATATGATTCTATTATATAGGCATAAGTACTAAGCTGAAGACAATAATGATAGTAATTGCAATCATCTAAATTGTTAAGTGGGAACTTCATCTTAACAGAACTTTTAGTCTTTGAATTAAAGAAGCTCTTGGTTTCAATTTTTTCATTAGTCTTATAGTCACCTATAGTTATAGAATTGCCTTTTTTAACTAATAAATCTATTTGTCCTGCTATGTGAAGTTTGCCAGAAGGAGAATCCCAATGAATAAGATATTCTGGGTACACTGCATTCTCTAAGTCTAAAGCTGTTCGGTCTTTTTGACATTCAAACTTACCTCCTATTTGATATTTAGAGAGACTAATGTCTTTCTTGGCTTTATACATAGAATTTTCTAATTCAGCATGTATTTTAGTACCTCTTTCACAAGACTGTCTATTCTTTTCAGCCCATTCATCTAATATTCCTTGTTGCTCTCTGTTAAAATCATTTTCAGAAATATTGTATAATTCAAGAAGAGTTTTATCGAACTTCTTAGTAGATAATAAAGATTTCTTTTCTAATTTCCAAGAATCAGCATCAAGTAGTTTTTCTAATGCTTTATAAGCTGACCAGAAATCTTTATCAAAAGGTTGTCCAAATTCTTCAATCATAGTTGTTACAGATGTAAATTTAATTGAAGGGTCATTTACATCCCAGTACTTATGAGCTTCATCATTAAAAGCTACTGTACCATTTTGTTTATCAATTTGTAATTCATTCATAAAACATAAACATAATTCATTTAACTTATAATCTATTAACTTTTATTTTCTCATATATTATTATATATTTATAATAGGTGAAGTACAAATAGAAGATTAAATAATTAACTAAAATTAATAATTAATGAATAATTTTGAATTATTTGATATTCCTATCCTAGCTAATGGTTCGGGAATACATATTAAAAAAGAAAATAAGGGAAAATTTACTGAGACTAAAAAAAGAACAGGCAAAACTACAGAAGAACTAACTCATAGTAAAAATCCTCTAACTAGAAAGAGAGCAATCTTTGCTTAGAATGTTAAGAAATGGAAACATAGAGATGGTGGCTTAGTACATAAGCCTAATGGACATAGAAGTATTTTAGATAATGGATGGTTTAAGACTAAAGACTTAAAGAAGAATCATTCTTTAGCATATTAGTAGGGTGGTACTTTTTAGATTAATAATACACAACCTCAGGTGTTGTAGAGATATATTTCTTTAATTAATTAGGGTATTCCTTAGTAGTCTGCTTTTGATACTTCACATTTGTCTATAATAGAAGATGGAAGACCGGGAAAATTTTACTCATTTGGAAAAAGGGCTACCGATCTTGGAGGTTGGACAAAAAATGTGACAGACAGTTTAACTATAGGTAGATATAAGAATTTATAGAATATTCAGAACTTTAAACAATTTAAATAGGGTCTTAAATAGAAAAATTATAATACCAGACCTGCATTTTATGATATTGAAATAAACAGAGGAAGAGATAAAAATAAATAGATAATTAATTAGTGGAATAAAGCAAATGGACTCCCCTTAATAGCAGGATTATATAATCAAAATATTAACTAGGTATGAAAGATATAAATATTCAAATAAAAGAATTACAAGAATTTTTCGATTTTATAAATGAGAGAGATAAGAAATTATGGGACAGATATTTAGTTAAATGTACTCAATTAAGTGACATTAATATATGAGTATTAATTTAGGAGCTGGATTATATAATTTAATAGAAGTTAATGGAAAACCTTTATCAGATAACTTGACAAAAGATTTACATGAATCAAGTATTACGGAAGAGATATTAAATAATATGAGAAATCAAATAACTAAGTGGTATGAGAATAGTAATTAATAACATATTACCTCCAAAAGGATTTAAATGTATAAATCTATTTGGAATATTATTCTGTAGGAAATAGTTAAATGAGATAGATATTAACCATGAATATATACATACTAAATAGGGAATAGAATTATTATGGATAGGTTTCTATTTATGGTATGTAATAGAATATTTAATTAGATTAATTATATATAAAGATACGTGGATGGCTTACAAAACTATATCGTTTGAAAGAGAAGCTTATTATAATTAGTCTGATTTATCTTATTTAAATAAGCGAAAACATTTTAGTTGGTTTAAGTGTATTAAAGATTCTAATTATTTTCGTTTATGAATAATTTATTTGTAACTTATACTCCTGTTTAGTTAGAACCTAATTAGTCTAACTATTAGAATTAGTAGGAACCTAATTTTATAGATACTCTCCAATTACCTATAACTAAATAGTCTAGTTAGAATACTAAATAGGGATTTGCTGGCTGGAAACCATTAACTAATGAATCTTCTAATTAGTAGATAAATAACCTAGCTAATATGAGCTTTGAAGATTTAGTTAAGACCTACAATCTCCCTATTTAGATTACTTCTGGTTATAGAGGTAAAGGCGGATTTAGAGGAGGAAAAACTAAAACTGGTAAATAGTCTAATCATAATAAAGTAGATGAGCATGGGCATCCAATGGCTTATGATATTTAGCCCCTAGTTAATGGTCGGGTGGATAAAAGTGATTCGGCATTTGCTAATCTTAGAAATATCTTAGCTAATAACTAGAGTGTAAGAGAATGGTTTAGAATAAGAAATTGGGGAATATTAGATGAAACTACTCCTTAGATGATGGCTAAAACAGGAGCTACAGGAAAGCATTTTCATATTGGACCAGATAGTGCTGCTGTTAGATTTAGTTAATTAACTAAATATGTAACTAGTTAAATGAAGGAGTTTTTAATTAAATTGATTACAGCTCATACAGGAGTAAGTAGTAAAAGAGTGTGTGGTATATTAGGATGGTTAATAGGTTTAATTATTCTAATATACTGCACGATTAATTAGATAGAAGCTCCCTAGATGATAGATACTATGTTATATTGTTGTATGGGCTTATTAGGTATAGATAGTGTAACCAGTGTGTTTAGAAAACCTAAAGATGATTAAACTATTATTAAAGAAACTGTTAAATAGTGAATTATTAAATAAATTAACTAATTTAAAATATGTATTACTAGATATTAGAGGATTAGATATAGTTATATTATTTACTATAATATCTGTAGTTAGTAATATTTTTACAGCTTTAATTAGTGTTACTATATATACTATATGGGAAATATTTAGTAATAAAAGATTAGATTACGTAATGTTAGATATTATAGGAGTAGGGGTAGGTTGGATGATATATAGTTTTATCTAACTATATAATAAGCTAACTATGTGGGGTAACTACATGATTACTATAAAGTATTAGATACAAAAAATAGGGAAGCCTAGTTTCACAACTAAGTTTCCCCTTAATAAAATTATAAACTATATAATTATGAAAAGTAATTCTATGTAAACTTTTAATTAATATCTTACACTTTCTGCGTTTAAAGAATCTAACCAATTTAAAAACCATTGTGAATCTTGTATGCCCTCACCTAAGACCTCATTAATTAATTTTGAGGCATCTTTTTTAACCCTATCAGATTTAATCTTTAAATATCTATTATATAAAGAATTTGGTTTACTTTGCCAACCTTTTGTATTAATCAATTTGTTCATATCCTTCATTTATAGCTTTTTCATCATGGTCATAAATACTAGTACGAGTATAACCAGTTTTATTATTTATATAGTGATGTAAAATAACTTCTGGCTCATTACTATTATTTTCATTAATTGCATAGTTCTTTTTAATTATGTAATCTAAATAATTCTCAGCTTCTTTTAAATCCCCCTTATATTCTTCTTTAAAAAGGATTTCTATATTAGAAGAATGTCTTTTAAGTTTTTTTAATTTCTTTTCTAAATTAGTTGTTTTTAGAAGCTTTCCGTTTAATTTATAAATTGCAATTATCATTATTTATTATAATAAGTTGGGGCGCTGAGACTCGAACTCAGACCAAGGGTTTTAGAGACCCCTATGACTTAAAACCTTTACACCACACCCCAATGTAGCTAGTAATCAACTAGCCAGTTTTACATATTATTTGTTACTTATTAAAGTTAAAACTTAGATATATGTATCCTAAGACTATTTAAATGATTAATTGTATCATCTACATAATCATAAACATTTCTTTTAAAGATATTAATACCCTCTTCAATATCTTCTACAGAATCTGAATCTACCAACTTCTGAATACGATTCAATTCATCCTTTCCAATAAATTCACATATTGCTATAAAATCATTGTCTTCAATATTTTCCAAGTTATCTGTAAATTGTTCTTTTATAGATTCTGTTGGATTATCATAGGTAATAACAATAGATTTTGAATTATCTGTATGTTTAATTTCTATTTTTAGTCCATCTTTATTATAATTATAATCTTTATTATTGTCTGAAGCTATTAATAGTTCTTTTATATCTTGTTCAGACATTAGCTTTGTCATTAATTCGTCTATATTCTCTTTCATTTATCAATATATTTTGGTTAATTTCTTGTGACTTTCTAAATCACATACAAACATAAAATGGTGTCTGGAAAATGAGAAGTTAAAAAATGTTAATAACAGAATAAGTAAACATACATTACTATAAATATAGTGGACTATTATTTATATCAATGATATTAATATCACCACAAATGCGGTAGACTATTATCTATATAATATATAGTATCACTGCAAATGCGGTATCACTGCAAATGCGGTAGACTACTCGTTTTAGCCCCCCGGGCATCGAGTAGAAAAAAATAAATATAAAAATAGCCAGTTATTAGCAACTATATAAATATAGATATAAAAATTTATATCGAATCCGAGCACGTCAGCTCGTCTCCCTCATCAGCGCGAGCGTTGGGGAATAGCGTTCCGCTTGCAGTCGAACGTTAAACCACTGCATGACTTCTCCCGTTTCAAAGTAAATGAGATATTCTCGTAAACTCTTGAAAGAGTTTTCCGTCCAATGTTGGACTAATCCTTAATTAATTATGGCTACTGTAATGATTAACAATGACGCTAACAAGTCAAACGCTAATGGTTCTGAGAATATGCGCCTCAGAAACAATATGGCTATTAACAATCTATTGATTGCCTATCCTGATGCGCTGCCTATTGATTTTAAGTTTGTTTATCACGACAACTTGCGCTATCAAAAGCGTGACCGCTCTTGGTCAGACAAATGCTATTGTGGCATTATTCCTTTCTATGGTGGAAAGGAACACGCAGAGTTTGCTTTTCTTCAGTGGGATTTGCTCACAGAAGATATTGCTGTGGTAGATGCACAAGGCGAGTTTAAAGACTTCGCCACTCCTAATGATGAACTCCATACATTTGCTCGCAACCAAGCGAGTGCAGACAAGACTATCGAGTCTTGGTTTAAGGAGATTATCGAACACTTTAACACAGTTGCTAATTGGAAGTTTACCAAGTTGAACTACGATTGTGCTTATGAGGGTCGTAAGTACACCAAAACTATGCTTGGCATCGTAGCTAAGTAAAACTAATTAGAGGGATTTCCATATTGGATTTCCCTCTTTTAATAATAAATATTTACAATTATGAATACAAAACAAATTATTGACCTATGCTCATTTGTAGCTATGGTTACCGTCGATGGTTACAATAAAGAAAAAGTTGATGAGTGGATTAATAATCATCCATTACCAACTGAAATCAAGGACTACCTAATGCAGTTGTTACCAATACAACGACTTACATTAGTTGTTACTCTTAGAGGTGCTCACGTGTTTCACGAATGCTCATTAGAATTTACTATACCTAATACAAATGAAGAAACTCTTGCTAACGTTAGAGGCATCATTTCTAAGAAATATAGCTTAGAAGTTTATGACTTTACAAGACAACATGGAATATTGGTTGCTTATACAAGTGACCCTGATGTCAAGGTTTTTATTGAGGAAACAAACTAAACTTAAAGCCGTTCTCAATTCAGCTCTCGTGTGGTGGAATTGAATATATTATGCGCACACCAGCTCATTCCTTTAAAGAAGAAGTACAACCCAATTCCGTTGTTACTTTTGTAGGATTAGAATATGTTCCTACTTGTCCTGTTCCTTGTGCTATTGTAAACTATAATAACCTTAACTATGCAGTTAATACTTGGGAACTTGTCAAACTCTTTGAAGTCGGTAGCTTTGAAGAACTTGAAGCTACGTACAAACATACTAAAGTTCTATACAAAGGATTTACAACTAATGAGAGAACATTTAGAGATGGCTCTCATCGAATGATTACTACTCTTAAATTTGAAAAGATATGACAGAAGAAGAGAAAGAAGATTTGCTTTATGATTATATAGATGCAATGATAGAAGGATTAAATAACTTGAAAGAGGGAGAACATTAATCTCTCTCTTTCTTTTTATTACTCTCATTATCTATTCTTGGAATAAATATTTAACTAAATAAAAATAGCCATAAATAGGTAAAAATAGCCATGTATAAGCACCTATTGTATATTAGCAACAGATAAGTCTGATTGCAGTAGCAAATCTTGTATAATTAATTAAAATAACTATTTAATAGTTATGTATTAACTAGTTAGTAACAAGAGACTACAATAATTATTTAAAATTATAGGAGATTTAATTATGACAGTTATTGAAAGAATTAACGCAAATGGTTCTGATGGTTCAATGAAGATGAGTCTTGGTGCATTCACTAATGGTATGAAACCGGTCTTCGATGGTGGAGCAGCTTTGAATGAGGGTGATATTCTGATATTTCCAGCAGTAGCTGAAATGGGTCAGAGAATTGGTTCTCGTGAGTTTAATGGCAAGGACTATGAGTTTATGGTCATTGAAGTTCAAGCTCCTGATGGTACAACACGAGCTATTAACTGGTTCCCAACTACATTCCAGAATCCTATCTTTGTATGGGATGAAGATAAAGACCATAACTTGTATCGTACAGGTGATGTTGTCTATCCAGAAGGAACAGCAGTTACTGAGTTCTTGAAGTCTCGTGGTCAGGCTGACAAGGATGCCAATGGCAACATTGTAAAGAGTGATACTCAGAAGGGTGTTGAAGCATTGGCAGGTAAGAAGGTTAAGATAACTTCTAAGACTCCAATGAAGACTACAGGTTTTGTTAATGGTCAACCAGACCATAGCAAGTTGATTGAGAAAGCTCTTTATCATTATGATTTTGTAGCTTAAACTAGCTAAAATGGTAATCTACAAAGGTCACCATCATAACTTACTATCTCGGAAACTGATAACTATAAAAGCTCATAAAGTGGCTAAACAGTTATTGGTTTCTGAGTATAAGTTCTACAAAGTCAAACAAGACCTCACAAGGTATCCATCTTGTGAATGTTGGTGGCAGTTAAAGTTAGTTGAGACACTAAAGACAGGAGAACGTAAGTGGATAGTCAAACAGTGTTATTTATGTTCATAAGAATAGGATAATGAACATGGAACAAGACTCTAGCGAGCACCAAGTGGCAGTGGAATGAGCAATGGGTTTTTGTTTCTTTCATATTATTATCTATTTTTCTTTCTGGGTGCTGTATTAGAACTCTCACTTTTATCAATTCGTATGTTATAAATTAGTATCATAATTAATTAAGGATTAAAACCTTTTCAGTGTATAGGTCAACTGAAATATTAATGAATTATATAAACTCAGCTAAGAAGAGTATAAAAATCACATCTGATGAGGCTTAGACGAAATACATCAATAATATTTGTAAGTTATTGATGTATCATGTGCAATTAAATAAAACTTAACAATATGACAACAGAAGATTTTAATAAGTTAGATAATTATGATAAATTATCTATAATTAGTCAAGTTCCTCAACCAATTGTAACAGGAATACATTTCTTATACGAAGTAAAGTTTACACATCCTGCAAAGTTCTATGTAGTATTAGGCAAACATACTCATCGTATTATTGAATATAATATCAGATACTGTAAAGAAGATGATTATTATGTAATACACCTATCTAATGGAATTGGACTAAAGATGGAGAAGGGAGATAACTCTCTTCTAATTGTAGCAAAATAAAATCAGAAAATGACAAAGGAACAAGTAATCGAAAGAGCAAAGCACTTTGGTCTAGAGGCTGAAGTAAGAGAGAGCTTAGCTTTAGGTATGACGCCAGAAGAAGCTCTCTATGAGTGGGACTTACTTTAGTTTCATACTCTAGTAAATAAAAGCATTGTATCAAGGTTGTAACTTGACTAGAGTACTAATCATTAATAACAATTAAATAACTCTAAACACACTCAACAGACATGATTAATGGTAACTCAACACTTATTCAGGTATACCAGTTGTATCAGAATAAGATAAAAGAGAAAGAACATAAGAACTGGAGATACAATGCTGTTAAGTATCATAATATGGCAACAGCTAATAGAAAGTCTCACAATTACGCAGTAAATCAACTAATTAAAGAGTCTGGTTTAGAATACACTCCAGATATATTTAAGCTGATGTCTCTCATAATTAATGAGAAATTCTCAATCAGAAAAATGTCAATAGTTAAGCTAGATATAGCATTATTTAAATTAGCTAATTATGCTATTATCTAATTAACAACTAAAACTTTACAAAGATGAATCATTTCATAACAACACGAATATTCTTCGGAATATGTCTGATTATAGAACTTGTATTATTAGGTATTTGCACATATTGCATGATAGTATGTAATAGTCGTGCATTCTTTATCTGGTTCTGCATATTGACAACATCTATTACACATGCTGTCTTATTATTTAGAAATAATTAATTATTATACTATAAAATGACAGATAATATTCTGTTATTTAATTACTCTTTAATTCCATTTAAAGCTGAATAATAGTAAGCTAAACTAAGGTTGAAATTCCTTCCACACTTCGCAATCTATTAGTGTGGTAAAATCTCATTCTAATAATTAGTTAATTTAACTAATGAGCTAAACCTTTACGTGGTGAATGAGATTAACTAACTATTTAGTTAGGAACTAATTAGCTATAGAAACTTTACAATTCGCATTATTAATTAACATTGTTATTTATAATAATTAAAAACTTTACAAAGATATGAAAAAGATTATTAAAAATTCACTTATTAACAGATTGTTCAAGACTAAAGAGATTAATGCTAATATCTTAGATATGCAAGTTCAGAGACACATCTGTAGTATGAAAGACCAATATCTCTATGCTATTGGTAATTGTAACTCTCTTGTAGAAATGATGCACATTCATAAGAAAATGTGGAATGATGGCTTCAAGAACCAGAATACTAGACCAGATTCATATGGGTTCTTCCGTACTAATGATATAGCTACTATGAAACCAGATGAAGTATATCTTGGTGACATTTGGGGCTTGAATACTGGTAATATTCCATTTTGGGAAGAGCACAGAGATGAGACTATGGCTGGTAACGGCTTTGGTTTCTCAGATGAGGTTCTATGCTATGACCTTATCTTAGGACAATATAGAGCTTGTCTAACTAATGCCGTAAAATGGCAAGTAAGAGAAGCTGAGAAACTTATTGCTACATATTTAGAGTTAGACTATTAATTAGTCTAATTTGTTATTCAATACATTTAACTAAGTAATAATTATGAAAATAAATAATATATCACATATATCTCTAACTAAATCTGATATAACTAAGTTAATACAGATAGTGTCAGAGTTTGCTAAATTTGCTAATAATTCACAAACTGCTGCTAATATATTTAGTAGTTATGACATAAATCGTAGTAATTTTATGGAGATATACAATCCTAGTATTACAATTATAGAGGATTCTAAACCAATTACTAAGTAATTAGCTTTATAAACTATTAAGAATAGATTGGACTCTCACTCTAGAGTATAAATAAGAGTTGACCTATGGTAAGTCATAAAACTACCTTAGTTTACTTAATATTTACAAAGATTAATAAATTACAATGGGATTAATTAATGAGATCAAAGTACTAGCTACGTGTACTAATGTAGATGGTGAATCTTTTACAGCAGAGTTCTACGTCACAACCTTTAATAAGGGAATGTGGAAAGATAAGATGGCGATTCAAATTAAAAATAGTCTGAATCAATCTGGCATTAAGAAAAAAATTGTGAATGTAAGAGTTCATTAACAATTAGCTATAACTATTGATACGTAATAAATGGAAAATGGCTCACAAAGAGTCATAGTAATTAAATAATAAATAAATAATATGAAACAGATTAAATTTGGTCAAGATGGACCACAGTTAGTGTCAACTTTGGTAATTAATGAGGAATTAGCAGAGAAATTCACTGTTCCAGAACCTGAAGTTGTGCTATGTGCGTTTAAGAACACTCTAATTCAGGCTCTAGATAAGAGAGCTGCTGTGTGTTTCTCTAAACTAGTAGAGAACACAGAAAGACTCATTGATATTCAAGAGCACTTCATTACCTATGTAACAGTAGACCAGGCTGTGAATGTCTATAATCAGACATCGTATGATGTTATAAAAAAGACAATTCAGCTTATCAAGGAAGAGAAGTGGAATGAGATTACTGCTCATGGTTGGTGTCAGATTCAAAAATCCTTGTATTGGGTTAAGCCAACTAACAAGGACTTAACTAGTCAGACAGTAACATTTGCTCACTTAGTTAGTGTAGTCTTGGAGTATGTAATTGATACTTCAATTACCCTCTTTAATAAGAAAGACTAATTATAACTAGTTAGACATATAGTTAGGAATTTATTTAGTATATTAAATATTTTCCTAACTAATTAGATTAATCATAATTAGATTCACTTTAATACATTAATTAAAAGTAAATGATAAAGTTTTTATTTTCATTTGTAATGATTTGTTTATTGTTGTATCTAACGTGGATAGTCTATTACAACACAAGTTTTCACAGAAATGATGATCTCAAATTTAAAGGTTTTAAGAGACATGATATAATGCCCGATGAAGTATTGAGAGAATACGGAAAACTTGAATAATTAGTTAATATCTAATAATTAGTTAGTATTTATTTAATAACTCTAATAGTTAATTAAAATGCAGACAATTAAAAATATTAAATATGAAGTAGAACGTAAGGCAGGAAATAAAATTCCTACTACAATCTGCACAATAACCGCTGACCTCTCTTACATTTTAAATATGTTTGAAGAAATGCATGTTGCTGGTATTATTGGTAAAGTTGATAAATTCTTAATGGGATTTGAAACATCCAGAGAAGTTAAGATATTTACTAAATGTCTTGCTCATCTAGGTTTCTCTATAGAACATCCTACAGTTGTGTATGTAGCTAAAATCACATTACATGAAGGTGATGTAGATGACCCTAAGTTAGCTGATAAAATAGTTAGAGACAAAGCACATAATGCTTTAGTTAAACAAATAGCTAACGCTTTAGAGAAGGCTACTAAACCCACATTTGATAGACTAGCTAAGTTAGAAGCTATTAAATATAGACTAGAAGATATATCCAAAAACTCATTTCTTAAGGATTAACGTTATAATGTATTGTTTCTAAGCTGAATATTTGAGAAACACTATTAGTGTTCTTAAATTAACATTTTTTCACTTTGTAAAGTTAATAGTGTTCCATATACTAGTTTGCCGTTGTGAAACACCTTTCTAGTATTACACTATTTAATTAGAAACAATTATTACAAAAATATTTAGTAACACTATTAATAATTAAATAAGATGAAAATAGAAAGAGTTTCAACTATTAGTACTCAGAGTGCTATAGTTAAATCCCAAGAAGAAGCAACTAAATTGCTTGTAGAATGGGATAGAGAATATGAAGATGTAGTTAATTGTGAAAGTACAGTTAAAGGCACTTCAATAGTTAGTACTGATGCTGTTAAACTTAATGGTAATTGGTATATAACTGTAACTAAAATGTCAAATGATTAAGTTTTAAAAACCATTTTTGCATAATATCGTTGACAACTAGCGGATAATTAGTTGTTTTAGCTCCTGTAACTCAATTGGATAGAGTAACGCTCTTCTAAAGCGTAAGTTCTGTGTTCGAGCCACAGCAGGAGTACTAATTAATAGCTGAAGAGCTAATAATACTTAAAGCGCTAAGTACCTCGGTGACAACGTCGATTAAGTTCGGAGGTGACAACTTTCAGGTACATTTTAAGGGCTTGTAGCTCAAGGAGTTAGAGCAATTGACTCATAATCAATAGGTTTCGGGTGCAAATCCTGACTAGCCCACTAACAATTCTGTTTTGTAATATTTGGAGTTATGAAAAATTGAGTAAACGCAGATATAAAACTATTGGTTCGTGAGAATAGATAGTTTTATTTTTACTTAATTAAATAGTATAATTAAATATTACAAACAATTAATTATATTATTAACTTTTAAATTAAATAGATTATGAACATTAAAAACAATTCAGAGTATGAATTAGGTGCTACTCTTATTCACATTAAGACAGAAAACATGAGTATTGATGCATCAACCCCAGTACGTAGTGACAAAGAAGTACAGGATGTTGCCTCTATAGCAATAGCTAAATCATTAAATAGAGCACTTAGTGACTTGCCTCCTGTTGATAGATTAATCACAGGTATAGCACATATGGGTAAGGAAGTTAAGAGTGCCGAGGTTAGCGTATTCAAACCATCTGTAAAAAGTATGAAAGCATTTATTGCTGCTATACGATCTGTCATTGTCTCAAGTGAAATGGCTGAGATAGATAAATATGAGAAGAACATCTGTCCACTTCCTAAAGAGGTTAAGGATTATATTAAAGAACTAATTACTAAGTAATTATGCTTATATGTATTTTCGCATAAATGCTATTTTAGCAGGTAAATAATAGAAACATCTTTATTAATACTTAGTTATGGAAATATCTACAATAATGTTAGATTCTGATATATTCCTAGTTATTAAAGGAGTAACAGAATACAGACAAATTATGATTAGAGATATAATTAGTATACAAACAGCTGATAAGTATATATCAATACGAACTACATCAGGTGCTAAACATACTTTTTTATCCTCTATAAAAGAAGTGTCTAAGTATTTGGTAAACTTTATTAAAGTTGATAAAGGATTTCTAGTTAATAGATATTATATAATGTCATTAACTAAGAACCCTAAAGATAATGATAAATATATATTAGCTATGTCTGATGGTGCTTCTGGTGTATATCGTACGGAAATATCATCCTATTTAGCTAAGAAAGTGATGGAACAATTATAAAATGATTGTTATTTATATAATAGTTAGTGGTTCACTATAAAACAAGTAGTCACATTTTTATTATACTATTTAATTAATAGTTGTGGGCTGTATGGCTTTAATCCTATTTAATTAGGATGGTGTTACATAAGAAAAGTCTCTTGAATCCCACGTAAAATAGATAGACAGAACTAACTAGTAATAGTTAGACAAATGAGGTGTCAGATGCTTTGATGATTGAGCTGGACTTAATAAGGGCTTTAACAGAAGCTGCCTCATTTTATTTATTAATTGCAGCAATCCACGGTTAGCTTAATGGAACAGAGCACCTATATAGATTTGAACTAAATAGGAAGATATGAGTTCGAATCTCATACCTTGGACTTACAGTTTTTTTTTCATAAATTATCAAACTATTCGGTCTGTGAAGATAGAGTAGTTTATTATTAATTTGGCTCGATGGCGAAACTGGTAAACGCTCCAGATTCTCAAAGAAATCATATTTGTATTTATTAAAATATCATTTATATAAAAGATAATTAATTGTTGCTTGCCCATTTGTCCAAATAGGTATAGGAGATGGTCTTAAACACCATTTGGCATAAGCCAGTCCGGGTTCGAGTCCCGGAATGGGTACATCATTCTGTACCATATTGTGGTATAAATTGTTTATATAATTACTAGTCTGTGAAGATAAGTAATTGATTTGAATATTAATTTGCACATTTATAGAGTATTAGTCTGTGAAGATTGATGCTCTTTTTAACACAACAATATTTTTATTAATAAGTTACTGGTTTGTGAAAATAGGTAGCTTCTGTTTATAGAAATTAATTAAATGGGGCTAAACTAGCATTTGATTGCATAGGAGATAAGAAACACAGCAATGACAGTTGGAAAGACAACAAAATAATAAATGGCGAAAGAGTTAATAACTCTTCTGTTTCTTACGCTGTAGCAGCCTGAGAAACCGAGTAGCACTTACTTAGGAACAGAAAGGTGCAAATGTTACTATTTTAGTAAGACTATTTAGTTCTCTGTAAACTTTAGGAACAGAGTGGTGGAAGCTGACAGAATCCTGTCAATCCTAATAGACAAGGATAGTCTTTAAAACCTAAGCTGTAAGAATGTTTTGATGCAAATATGTAAGACGAGGGGGCAGTACCCTCTAGCTCCACAACTAAATATATTATAATCTTTAAATACTAGTTATACATTATTAAATATTTACTCACTCTCCTTATAAAGGAAGTATTTGATTCTTATAAATTTTCTCATCAGCTGTGAAAAAGAAAATTGCGGGATTTAGTCTCTGAATAGATTGTGCACACTCTTTCCTATTAAATAGGTAAGATAATTAATAAGAGACACTATCATATATTTAAAGTACTAATGAACTCAAATTAGTTAGGAAATAAATTGAGATACAAGCAGGTATTTATTTAATTACGTATAGAATAAGAGAAACAAAGGTTCAAATCCTTTAACTCTAGAAGAATTAGCTACTCTATCTGGAGTTTCGTCTAATATGGGAGCAACTACGAGCGGTGGAAGTAAGTCTACTTAAATATGCTTATTGGTGCCTCACAAATTTATCTTACATGATCTATTTAGTTAATTCTATTTAGTTACATTGTAAGATATTTTTCAGCCATGTGTGGGAAGACGCTCTTATTTATAGTATTCCTCTATATGAGGTGGTTGGTCTAAATAAATAATTAAATATTCTTATTTAATTAGGATTATCTGAGAGTTCAAGTCTCTCTTAGACCTCATAATTCTTGTAATATCCTATTGTGAGTCTAGAATGTAATGGTTTGAGAAAATAGTTGCATTTATTTTTTTTATTTATATATTAGTTAGATATATCAATTTATTAACTATTAAATAAATATTAATATTTATGTCAGAAAATCAATTTGAAAACAGTTATCTAGGTAATATTATAGGTACTAGACAACAGTAGGTTCGTAATTTTACGAATAGCAAGATGAAACAAGTTAAGTAGATGGGTAAAGTAGCTACATAGAGAGCTAAACAGTTATAGGCTAGAAAGTCATAGTAGAATAATTATGATTATAGACTACGAGCTAAATATGGTGCTATGTACAATCCTAGTAAAGTTAGATAGTAGCAATAGGAATTAGTTAAAGCTGGTTATAACATTGTAGTTGATGGAGATTGGGGAATTAAAAGTAAGTAGGCTTGGCAAGACTATTAGTCTAAATAGAATAAACCTTAGGCTAAATTGTCACAAAATCCTTATGAAGGTCTAACTAATATGGATGCTATTACTAAATTTAAAACTATAAATGGTGTCACTGAACCATATTATATAATTGACAAACAGAATAGTTAGTTATTTAAAATGCAAGGTGATAAAGTTCTAGCTAAAACTGATATTATGCATGGATTAAATACATCATCGGATGGATTTACTAGATTAACTAAAAATGCAAAAGGTGTTGATTATAATAATCAGACTAATTTAATGTCAACTGGTGCTGGAGTATGGACTATAGGTAATAATTTCCCTTATGAAGGTGGAAGAGCTTATAATTTACGTAGAACAGTAAATGCAGGTGAACCTTATTATCAAGCAAATGATATGTTTGGTGCTAAACAACCTATAAAAACTTATAATACTAAAACACAAGTATAGGAAGCACAGGCTATACATCCAATGTCGGAATTTAGATAGAAAGACTTTAAAAATGGAGTTAGAAATAAATCATTTGGATGTATTAATGTTCAACCAGATGTACTTAAATAGTTAAATCCTTAGAAAGGTGACAGTGTATATATTATTCCCGGAGTTGAGGGTAATTATATGTATGTTGATACTAAAGATAATCATATAAAAACTCATTATTCAGATACAAATAATCAAAAAGATAATTCTAATTATGGTAAGAAATTTCATTTTAACAACATTAATTACAATACTAGCTATTAATCTAGTATCTTGTAACAAGTTAGTGAAGCAATCAGTTCCTGTAGATATTGCAGATTCTGTTTGTACCGATCCAGAGTATAGTTTAGTAATTCATTTACAGCCTTTAGGAGATTTTTCTCAAAAGAAAGCTGAATCACTTAAAGAAGACTTAACAAAATATTTAATTCCTATTTATCCTTGTACTATACAAATTGACTCTAATATAGATTTACCTAAATCTGCTTATTATAAACCAAGAAACAGATATTGGGCAGGTGGTATTTTAAAATATCTAAAACAACAGTCTAATGAGGTTGTAGTTATAGGATTAACTAATAGAGATATATCTACTTCTATACATGGTCAATTTAATTATGGTATAATGGGTCTTAGTTATAGACCTGGTAATAGTTGTATTATTTCTACATATAGATTAAAAAGAAAAAATGATTTATGGAAAGTAACAATGCACGAATTTTTACATTCTCGTGGATTACCTCATTGCTTAGATGATAATCCATCTTGTATAATGCAAGATGCACATTGTAAAAATACTTTTTATAAAAAATCTACTATATGTAATAGATGTAAATCTTCTTTAATTAAGGCTATATAGCAATACTAGTATAAAGGCATGCTTAATCACTGGAATAGGCTGTCCGTTATGGCAGTATGTGGTGGCACATAATCAACTAACTAGGGTTACACATTCAGTATGACAGAATGTTTCTACGTGAGATTCGTAGTGGAGTACAGAGTTCGACTGGAAGAAGGCTGCCTAGCTAAGGCAGAGGTATGGGTTCGAATCCCATTGTACTTTCTATCAATTTAATATTAAAGAATACGTTAGAGTTATGTTTAGCGAAACATAATCGAATTGCACTAAAGGAGTTTGTCTGAGAAGATAGGCTCCTTTTATTTTGGTAAACTAAATATATCTAAACAGGAGGTGGACTTAAAAATATGTGCTGGCTCGGAGGGTTAATCTATGATTAATATTAGAGAAGGTAAATCACAATGTGATAAGTACTGTAGATATATTTTAAATAATTAAGGGAGATACCTATATAGTTGCAAATATATAGGGCAGGTGATAAGGCAAAAAGGTAACACAACAAATTAATAATTGTAGGTTAAAACTTTCCTATTATATAGTCATTAATAAGACATGCCAATAAATATAATAGGTTATTAGTAAAAG